>MDTA01195369.1_pt1 | contig 17087 bp, 19 predicted proteins | sample 811151 | NCBI WGS metagenome assembly MDTA01 (sample SAMN05326648, study PRJNA326480) | marine metagenome | isolation source: seawater | place: Indian Ocean: South | collected 2010
AAAAAAAGTAGTTGATAAGATAAAAAGCCCAAATCTTTATTCGAATGAAAGAAATAGAATGAATGTATATGGTGAAAAACTAATTGATCCATGGGACACATCTGATTATAGCTCAAGGGTAATTGGAATCTATTATGCAAACAGAATGGAGAATATAGAAGTTTTCAAATCGAAAGCCCCAACAAACTACTATTTTGAGTCACTTCACTGGTCTCCAGACGGTGACTATATTGCCGCACTAGACTCGGAGGAAAATTTGATAATTTTTTCAAAAATTAAGAAATCCAAACCAGCAATAATTGAATTTTCAAAATTAAACTTGAAAATTTTTAAAGATGAAGAAAGAGAAATACAAAATTTAATTGGTTGGACTGACTAATTAAATTTTCTTTTAGGCCTTACACCAATCTCACTAATAACGTGTGCTGCACTTTTATTAGCAAAGTTAGCTGACTCATCGATAGAAAGATTATTTTGTAAACCGTAAAGATATCCTGCAGCAAAAAAGTCACCTGCCCCAGTCTTATCAATAACATTTGCTTCGGTTGCTTTAAAAGAATACATTTCACCATTTTTTATAACTATTGCTCCATCAGGACCGAGAGTACAAATTAATTCTTCAACGTTAGGAAAATTCTCTACAAAATATTTATATGATTGGTCTGTAGAACTTTGAAGGGTTAAAGAATTTAACTCATCTTCGTTGCAAAATACATAATGTATATTCTCATTTATTAGGTCAATAAAACTTTCTCTATGAGCTTCTACACAAAATACGTCTGATAGAGTTATTGCGTTTTTCCCTCCTGAATTATTATTTAGTGAAGAAGCATGTAAAAAAGCATCCTTGCTTGAAGGTTTATCCCATAAATATCCTTCCATGTATAAGATTTCTGCCTTTTCAATCTCTTTTTCATTTAAATCTTCTTTAGACAAATACTCCCCAGCCCCTAAGTAGGTGTTCATTGTTCTTTCACCATCAGGTGTTATGAATATTGCACATAAACCTGTCTGTTTATCATCACTTTCAAAAACTGTTAAATCTTTTAATCCGGATTCTCTGATACTGTCCTTAAATTGGTTACCTAATTTATCATCTGATACTTTTCCAATAAACGCTGCTGAGCCTCCTAATTGCGAAACCCAATACGCTGTATTTGCAGCAGAGCCTCCAGCTGCATAAGTTGGATTAGACATGTTACCTAATAAATAATTAGATCTTTCTTTATCTACTAGGGTCATTCTTGCTTTATTTAGACTTAATTTATCAATTACTACCTCTTCAATTGTTTGAAGAGAATCAACCATTGCATTGCCAATACAAATAATCATTAGCTGAGTCTAGATAATATTTCCTTTTTTTCCACTTGAATCCTGGATGTTATCAGAAATTTCAGAAAATTGTCTCATCCCACCAACCAAATTGAAAGATTCATAGCCTTGGCTTTCAAGATATGCAGCTACTTTGCCCGATCTCTGCCCTGACCTGCAAATAATTACATATTTCTTTTTTTCTTCGAAGTTATCGATATTTTCCGGAATATTACCCATAGGAATGTGAGTAGCTTCAGGGTGGTGTCCTGCGTTCCATTCATGCTCTTCTCTAACATCAATTAATTTATATCCATCTTTTAGATGTTGTTCTATATTTTCTGGAAGAACTGAATTTACCTTACCTAAACCGAATCCCACTAGCTTCCTGCCTTAATCTTCGAACTCTTTCTTTAGTTGGAGGATGGGTACTAAATAATTTGCCAATACCAGCTCTTGAGAAAGCTTTCATAGGATCAGAGATAAATAACTGACTTACAGCTGGGTTTACAGGCATAGGTAGTTTTGAATATTGTTCTATTTTCTGAAGAGCTGATGCTAAAGCTAAAGGATTTCCTGATATTTCAGCTCCTGTTTTATCGGCACCAAATTCTCTAGTCCTAGAAATAGCCATACGGATAATAATTGAAGCAATAGGTGCTGCTATAAATGCAACTAAAGCAACAATAGGATGGGAACCTCTACCTCGGTTTCCTCCTCCCCATAAAGCAATTCTTGTCATAAATGATAAAGCAGCCGCAAGCATAGCAGCAATACTAGAAACTAAAATATCTCGATTTTTTATATGTGATAACTCATGGGCTAACACACCTTCTAATTCTTCTGTATTTAAAACTTTTAAGATACCTGTTGTGACAGCAACAGCTGCATTTTTTGGATTTCTTCCAGTAGCAAATGCATTAGGTTGATCACTTTCAATAATATATAAATCTGGCATTGGCATATTTTCTTTTTGGGTTAAAAAAGTAACTACCCCAACAACCTCTTGGTACTGACCTTCTTCAATTTTCTTAGCTTTCGTTGAAGCAAGCGCTAATTTTGCAGAATAAAAATACATTATAAAATTAAATACAAATGCAAAGAATAGAGAAGATATTAGATCCATCCCAAGAGCTTGTGCTGTAAACAAAAACAATAATGTCATTAATGTCAATAAAGCTGTTGTCTTAACTACATTCATAATCTAATTATAAAATAATATATATTATATTTTTTCAGCAATAATCGTGTAGAAACCACCTAAACCTCTTTCATTATTTATTGCTTCTAAGCCAACTAATTCAGATTTAATTTTTAACTTTTCTATATCTAAAGAATTTTGATAATTGTCTTTTAGCTCTTTATAAATATTTTTGTATCCATACAAATCAAGAAAATTAAATTGATACATTAACTGAACCTCATATCCTTTAGATTCAAAATATTTTTCCAAAAAAGTAAAGTTTACATCATAAGTAATATCTGTCTGCCCAGGATTATCTAATGGGTCTGTGGATAGGTGATGTTCTTTATATGTTCTTATTAAAGATGCATAAGGTTTTTTATCCCTATTTTTGTATTCATACCCATAATCAAAAATCAGAAAATAATTTGGATTAAATATATTAATTAAATTATCTAAAAGTTTTTCTGAATTTAATTGAATCTCTAATTCAACACCTTCAATGGGTTTTAAATTATATTTCTCAATCCATTCAAGATTTTCTTTCCTTATGTCGACTAAATCATATTCAAATCTTTTATTGTTTGTACTAATTATTTTTTCATACCATTTATTTTTTTTGTTAACCCCTATAGAGCATGGGATATTATCCAATAATTCATTCATATAAATAATATCTATATTTTTATTAGAAAATATTTCAGGGTTCTTCCCCACTTCAAATTTCTTATTTTTTAATACTTCTAAAGCGGTTGAAGAACTCTCTAAAAGATACATGTCTTTATTCACATATTTATCTATTTCTTCAGCTAAAGAACCCGTTCCTGCACCAACTTCAAGAATGGAACCTTCTCTTATTTTTTCATTAATAAAATTAGCGATAATAAAACCAAAAAATTGGGACACTTCTGGTGAGGTAAGGAAGTCTCCTTCTTTAGACGATCTAACTATTTCTGTATTAAAAAAACCTGATTCAGAATAGAGACATTTGTCCATGTATTCGTCAAAATACAATTTACTATTTTTGTAATTTTGTTTAAAGAATTCTGTTAAATCTTTAGACACCTGAAAATTTAACTACTAAAAAATACTGCTGATGCTTCACCAAGGTTTGAAAAAATACCAGGGAATATACCAGCTAAAAGAGTCAAGCCTAAACTAATAAACCCTACAACCTTTAAGGTGTTTGGAACAGTAATTACTCTTTCCCCTCCAGTGGAGTCATCCATCCAAATTATTTTTGAAACTCTTGCATAGTAAACTAATGCTATTACTGCATTAATTGCACCAATAATTCCTAAGGACAAACCAAAAATCTCACCGGTACTTAACAGGCTTCTAAAAACTACAAATTTTGCAAACCAACCCCCAAGTGGTGGAATGCCAGCTAAAGAGAAAAAGAAAATTACAGAAAAAATTCCCGTAATAGGAGATTCTTTTGCTAGACCTCCCCATTCATAAATATTTTCTGAGTCACTTGCATTGGTCAAAATATTCACAACAAGAAAAGCACCCATGTTCATAAATGCGTAGATGACTAAATAGGTAACGCTTGCATAAACTCCTTCTTTGTAATTCCCTGTTATACCAGCTACTGCTAAAGGTGCCAAAATAAAACCTGCTTGAGCTATTGAAGAATAAGCTAGTAGCCTAATCGGGTTTGATTGTTGAAGTGCAGATAAGTTTCCTATAAACATTGTTGCACCTGAGATTAGAACTAAAATAACCCCCCAACTCGAACCTGATTCGTAAAATATTTTAGTAAATAGAATAATAAGAGCAAGGAAACCTGTAGCCTTTGAGCTAATTGACAAGTAAGCAGTTACTGGTAACGGTGCCCCTTCATAAGTATCTGGAGCCCAAGAATGGAATGGAACTACTGAAATTTTAAATCCTATTCCAGCCAATATTAAAATTGCACTTAATAAAACAACTGGTGATTGATGTAGTCCTGTTGCTGACAAAGAGCTTACTATCTCTGTGAAAATGATTTTCCCAGTAACTCCGTAAAGTAAAGAAAAACCATAAAGTATCAAAGATGCAGATAATACACCTAAGAGGAAAAACTTTATCGCTCCTTCGTTAGATTTTGGATCACCTTTTTTCCATCCAGAAAGTAAAAACATTGGCCCTGAAGCAAGCTCAATTCCAATAAATATTGTTAATAAATCTCGTGACGAAGCAACTACTAAAGCTCCTAGGAGAGAACATAGTAAAAGAAAATAATATTCGCCCTCATAATATGTATCACTTTGTACAAAATTTATGGAGAGAAGAAAAGTTAGGTATGTAACTAAAATAAATAAACCTTTAAGAATTATTGAAAATTTATCAATAACATAGCTTCCGTCAAATAAAACAATAGCATTTGAGTAATTAGCCCATTGGAAAATGATTGGAATAAATGATATTAATGAGCCCACCAAAGCAACTAGAGCAACTATGTACTTAGATTTCTTAGTAACAATTAAGTCCAGAGTAATAGTTACAACAATAGTAAAAATTACTATTAGCTCAGTTGAAATAGCAAGGTAGTTAATACTAATTTCAGCCTCCAAAAGCTTTGGTTACTAAACTAATAACAGCATCATTTGTAGATCCAAAAATTAATTTAGGGAATATACCAATTAATACAGTCAGGATTACAAGTGGTATCCATGCTGCAAGTTCATAGTTATCAGCATCATGTAAATCTTGATCAATCCATTCTTCTTTTGGTTCTCCTAAGTTAACTCGTTGTAACATCCACAATAAGTAACCTGCTGTTAGAACTGTTCCGATTGCTCCAGCAACCATTGAAGTTCTAAATACTGTTATGTTCAAGCCTGGAAGAGGGTTGTAAGCACCTAGTAATGCCATGAACTCTCCCCAAAACCCAGCGAGACCAGGTAAACCAAGCGATGCCATTGCTGTAAACCCAAGCAATGCTCCAGTCTTTGGTAATAATTTCATATTTCCGCCAAGTCTGCCCATATCCCTAGTGTGATACGTATGCGCCATCGATCCCGATATAAAGAAAAGTAGACCTGTAATTATTCCATGAGCAACCATACCAATCATTGCAGCATTAATTCCAATAGAAGTTAGTGAAGAAATTCCAAGCATAACAAAACCCATATGACCTACTGAAGAAAATGCTATTAACCTTTTTAAGTCAGTTTGAGCTAAACAAGCTAACGAACCGTAAATTATTCCGATAGCTGACAATATAGCAATAGCTGGTGCCCATGCTTTAGCTTGTTCGGGTAATATTGGTAAAGCTATTCTTACAAAGCCATAAGAACCCAATTTAAGAAGTATCGCTGCAAGCAAAACTGATCCAACAGTAGGTGCTGCAGTGTGTGCATCAGGAAGCCAAGTATGTAAAGGCCACATTGGTACTTTTACAGCAAAACCTAAGAATAAAACAGCAAAAACAAGTGTTGCAAAAGTTCCTGTAAAAGCACCTGCTGTTCCTAACTCAATTAATTCTGGAATACTAAAAGTCTTATTTCCCCTAAAATAAAGCCCCAAAAACCCAAGTAGCATAAAAGCCGAACCAAATAGTGTAAAAACAAAGAACTTTATACTCGCATAAAGCCTTGTTTCAATTTGATTTTTAAATCCAGCAACACTTCGAACCGTCCTGTCTCCCCAAATACCAATCATGAAATACATAGGAAGTAAAACAAGTTCGAAGAAAACAAAAAATAAAATAAGGTCAAGAGCTACAAATGTTCCATTCATTCCTGTTTCCAATATCAAAATCAAGGACATCATTCCTTTTGGATTTACAGGTTCAGGAAGATGTTCAAATGAATAAATAATTGCTAAAACTGATATAAATGTAGAAAGTAAAAGTAAGGGAAGAGAGATTCCGTCTATACCTATTTCATAATTTGAATTAATACTCTCAATCCAAGTGAGTTTGCTACCAAGCTGAAATGTATCAGCCTTGTCGTAATCAAATTGAAAGGCAACAATAAGACTTATTAAAAAAGTTACTATGGACGAGCCAAGAGTTGTAACCTTAATTAAAAACTCTTGTTTTTTTGGAATGAACAAAATAACTACAGCGCTAACAAGCGGTAGGAAAACTACTAAAGTTATTCCTAACCCATTTGAAAATGTTTGTAAAATACTTGTCATAATTTCTAGTTTCCTCCTATAACACTAACAAAACTAATACACTAATAACTATTACCCCTGTTAAAAAATACATCAAATATTGCTGAGTCTTGCCTGTTTGTATCAACTTAACCTTGCCACCTAACGTATCAGTACCTGTGGATGTTAAGTTCAAAGCTTTATCTATTCCGCCCTGATCAAGTCTGTCATAAACGATTCTACCTAAGAAGGAAGCAAGACTTCCGAAACTATTAATGAACCTGTCTAAAATTTCTGAATTAAATTTATCAACGGACTTAGCAAAAGTTATCTTTATTGGATCAACAATATATTTAAAATAAAAGTCATCTAGGTAGTATTTGTTTTCAAGTATTTTCCAGGCAGGTTGAAATTTAATCTTTTCATCTCCATTTTCTGGGCTGCTAATTACTTGATATATGTAATAAGCAAGACCAATACCCGCCAAACCTGCAATAAGACCACTAGATAAAGCAAAATAATCAAAAGATTCTGGATGGTATTCAATAATTCCATTCTTTCTAGTAGTCACCCATTTTGTAAAGCCTGTGTATATTCCTGGAATGTTTACCCAGCCACCTACAACTGCTAAAAATGCTAAAACCATTAGCGGTGTTGTCATCATAGAGTCAGACTCATGTGGATGCCCATGACCTCTGTACTCACCATAAAAAGTTAGTAAAACAGCCCTCGTCATATAAAAAGCAGTTATAAATGCACCTGCTACAGCAATCATAAAAAAGAAATTATGTCCTTCATGGTTTAAAGAGGCTAATATTTCATCTTTAGAAAAGAATCCAGCTAAAGGAGGTAACCCAGCAAGTGCGATTGTTCCAATTATGAAAGTCATAAAAGTTTTGGGCATCTCCTTTCTCAATCCTCCCATTTCTGACATATTATTTGTATGAACAGCATGTATTACCGAACCAGCTCCTAAAAATAAAAGGGCTTTAAAAAAAGCATGCGTCCACAAATGGAAGAGACCTGCAGTATATGCTCCTGAACCCATTGCAGTTACCATATATCCCAACTGACTTACTGTTGAATAGGCTAAAACTTTTTTCAAATCATCTTGGACAATTGCAATCAGACCTGCACTAAATAATGTTATAACACCAAATATAAGTACAACATCTAATGCTTCATGAGCTATTCCTTGATAAAAAGGAAAAAGCCTGCCTAACAAATAAACACCTGCTGTCACCATAGTTGCAGCATGCATTAGTGCTGAAACTGGTGTAGGCCCTGCCATAGCATCAGGCAGCCAAACATGTAATGGAAACTGAGCACTTTTACCCATGGCACCAATAAATATTAAGATTCCGGCTATGTACGCTACAGATTTAATTGCCTGATAATCATGTGTAGCTTGATAAAGTATTTCTGAAATTCTTAATGTTCCAGTTGTAAGAGCGAGAACAATAATACCTATCATTAAACCTACGTCAGCAACTTTATTTGTAATGAAAGCTTTCATTGCTGCAGAGGAATTTTCTTTCTCCTCCCAATAATGGCCTATTAATAAGTATGAACATACACCAACTAATTCCCAACCAATTAATAACTGTAAAAGTGTTGGGGAAGAGACAAGAACTAACATACTTCCAGCAAATAAAGTTAAAGATGTAAAAAAGAAAGTATATCTGATTTCACCTTCCATATAGTTTGTCGCATATATAAAAACTAATAATGAAACTGTGCCTACAACAAAATACATCATTATAGAAAGACCATCTACAACCCATCCAAATTCAATCTGGAAAGACCCTATACTGCCTACATTTACAAAAAATTCTGCTGCAACACCTTTAGTAACATTAAGGTAGAGCAAAATACAGCTATAAAGGAAAATAAAAAATACTGAGCCTAGTGCAATCTCTGCACCCTTTAGAGGTAAATTTTTTCCAAAAAAGGTTATAAGTAAAGCTGCTAAAAAAGGTAGGACTACAATAATCCATGCGAATTCAGCAAAGATTCCTCCATCTGTATATGAAGACTTTGCCTCAGCAAGTAAATTTATACTGTAATTAACTACCATTTCATCAAATCAAATTCATTTATATTCGCTGTTCGTCTGTTTCTAAATAACATAAGTACTATTGCTAACCCAATGCCAACTTCTGCAGCAGCAACTGTTATTACAAAAATAGCAAATATTTGTCCATTTAATAAAACATCTGAAAGCATCTGGTTAAAAACTACAAAATTTATATTTACAGCATTAAGTATTAACTCAATAGATAATAAAACCATAACTGCATTTCTTCTTACAAGAATTCCGTATATACCCATTGAAAATAAAGCAGCAGCTGCAATTAAAAATGGTTCAGCACTCATATTTGATCCTCATCAACTAAAGCGTTATCTTTTCTGGCTAAGGTTATTCCACCAATTAGAGCAGCTAATAAAACAAATGAAACAATTTCAAAAGGATAAACAAACCTACTTAATAGAATTTGACCTAATATCTCAGTTGATGTTCCTTCTGTTATGTTTATCTGTTCATCAAAAGTATCTAAAAGTATATATGAAAAAATTCCAAAAATTGAAATAGAAATTATTAAAGCTATTGTTTTATTCTTATCATTATCAAGCTCTGCATTCTCGCCTAATGGAGCCCTAGTAATCATTATTCCGAATAAGAACAATACAATTACAGCACCTATATATACCATAACAATTACTAAACCTACAAATTCAGCTGATAACAACAAAAAGATAACGGCTGTAATAGTAAGTGTAAATACTAAAGCTACTGCTGCATGAATAACATTTGAAGTCGTTACAACCCTTGCTCCGGCCAAAATTAACCCAAGTAATAGAAAATAACTGAAAATATCTATAGCTTCCATATTTTAATTCTCTAAACCGCCAGTTTCTGGAACAGTTTTTAGCCACTCATCCAATCTATTTTTATCATGGAGCATAGCCCCCATGTTGTACTCTGAATATTCATACTCAGGAGTCCAAAATAATGCATCAAATGGACATACCTCGACACAGATTCCACAATACATACATAATGCATAATCTATATCAAACCTATCAAGCACTGCCCTGCTTCTCTGTCTCCCCCCAGGCTTTGATGGTGGTTGCAATTCTTTATGTCCTTCAATATATATACACCAATCAGGGCACTGCCTTGCGCATAACATACAGCTGGTACAAGCTTCTTGATCTAGTGCTATAACTCCTCGGGCTCTTGGAGCAACTATCTCTTTTTCAAATGGATAATTTACATTTGGATTCTTTGTTAGAGGAGATAAAGTTTTAAACATATTTATTAATAGAATCTTCATTCCTGTTAAAAATCCTGGAAGTTTAGGTCTAAAATCTTTCATTTAAAAAACTACTTTCATTACTGATGTTATCAATATGTTTAATAAAGAAAGTGGAATTAAAATTTTCCATGCGATATTTTGAAGCTGATCTTCTCTAAACCTTGGAAAAGACCACCTAACTAATACAAGAATAAAACCAAGAAGAAGTGTTTTTGTTAATACTGAAACGGGACCATAAAAATTAACCCACTCTACAGGTAATAAAGGTATGTGATACCCTCCAAGAAATAATGTTGCTGCAATAGCACACATAACAAACATATTTATATATTCAGCTATATAAAATATTAGAAATCTAATCCCTGAATATTCTGTCATAAATCCAGAAACTAATTCAGATTCACCAATAGGCATATCAAAAGGAATTCTCATCATCTCTGCAGTTGCAGCAATCATAAATATTACAAAAGCTACTCCTTGTCCTGCTATAACAAAAGGAAGACCCCATTCAATCTGTTTTTCAACTATCCCTACAAGAGACATCGTCTCTGCTTGTATAACAACTCCGACTACTGCAAGTATTAAAGGTAATTCATAAGCAATCAACTGGCCAGCAGCCCTAAGCCCTCCCATTAATGAATATTTATTAGCCGACGACCATCCTGCCGTAAGGACTCCTAAAGTAGATATAGTACTGATTGCAAGCAAATAAAATACCCCCAAATTTAAGTCAGCGACTACGAGTGTTGGGCTTATAGGGACTACTACAAAAAGGCCGAACACTGAAAATAAAATAAATGCAGGAGCAAGCTTGAAAACTGTTTTATCAACTTTTGTAGGGATAATATCCTCTTTTTGAATAAATTTAATCACTTCAGCTAACGGGAAAATAAAACCTCTTAATCCAACATGAAGTGGTCCTGGCCTTCTTTGCATCCAGGCACTCCCTTTAACATCCATTAATGTAAATATCACTGCACCATTTAATGCAAAAGCAAGAACAACACCTACTTTTATTAAAATCTCAGTACCAAAACTCATCGATCAACATCTCCCAAAACAAAATCCAAACTACCCATAATGGCAATTAAATCTGGTAATAATTGTCCCTCTAATAATTCTGGAAGTATTGAAATATTACTAAAGGACGGTGTTCTAATTTTTAGCCTATAAGGACCTAGCCCACCTTCTGATATTACGTGAAAACCCATCTCTCCTTTAGGGTTCTCTGTTCTTACATAAGACTGACCTTTTGGAACTTTTATAACTTTTGGTACTTTAGCCTGTAAAGGTCCTGAAGGCATTGAATCAATTGCTTGTAGTATAATTTTTGCTGATTCTCTCATTTCTACCAATCTCACATACCACCTGTCATAGCAGTCCCCATTTTCTCCAACCGGTATTTCAAAATCAAATTTATCATAAGGAAGGAAATCTGTATGTGACCTAAGGTCAAACTTTACTCCAGAAGCTCTCAATATTGGACCAGATACTCCATAATCTTCTGCCATTTCTTTTGTTATAATACCAACATTCTTTGTTCTGACTCTAAAGACTTCATTTCCACCAACTAAATTTTCAAACCTATCAACACCTTCCAGTACTTTCTCCATGACTATTCTTGTTTCTTCATAAAAACCTGCAGGTAGGTCTTGGATATCTTTTTTTGTTGTTGGTCCTGCTCCTGCTGCTGGTTTAACCCCTCCAATTCGATTGAAGTTAGGATGAAATCTTCCCCCTGTAACAGACTCTATTAAATCAAGGACTCTTTCCCTGTCCTCCATTGCTAAAAATATTGGAGTTAAAGCTCCTATTTCTAGAGCATAAGCACCATTAAATACAAAGTGTGATGCAATTCTTGCCATCTCAGTCAAAATTAAACGAATATGCTGGGCTCTTTCTGGAACCTCTATCTCCATTAATTTTTCTGTAGCTGCTATAAATGGAATCTCATTAGCAAACCCTGAAACCCAGTCAATTCTATTTACAAGTGTTGTTATTTGTGGATATGTTCTAACCTCAGCTAATTTTTCATAACCACGATGCATGTATCCAAGGACTGGCTCTACGCTTGATATTTTTTCTCCGTCAACTTTGGCAACTAATCTTAGAACACCATGAGTTGAAGGGTGTTGGGGGCCAATGTTTAATGTCATATCTTCAGTCTCAATTTCTACAGATACTGAAGCTTCTGAAATATGAGGTATGTTATTTGGGTCTATAGTTGTATCCAATTAACTCTCCCCTTCTTTATCGCCTTCTTCTGGCATTCCTTCAACATCTACATCTCCAGGCCAAGGTTTTACCTCTCTACTTATAAGTTCAAATGATTTAAGCATTGGGTTCCCTTCATATCCATCAGGTAGATAAATCTTTGTAAGGTTTGGATGACTAACAAAATCAATTCCGAACATTTCATAAGCTTCTCTTTCATGCCAATTTGATCCAGCATATATGCTCACGAGAGAGTCAATTGAAGGATTCTCTTTTTCAACTTTTGTAGAGACGAGTACTAAATTGCCTTCTATTGACTCAGAAAGACAGCAAATTATTTCAAAATGTGGACTAACAGGTTCTTTAGGTGGATCGCCTACTGCAACTTCATTCTCCCAATCAATAGCACTAAGCCAGGAGAAGTATGTTAAACCAAACTCATTTTTTAATTCAGTCATAGTTTGTATCCATTGAGATGGCTCGATATTAATTTTTAATGTATCAAATTCATTTACAATATTTGTAAATTTTGATGAAAGAGAATCTATAAAACTTTGTGAATCAGACTGGTTCAATTTGTTCCTCGTTCCATTTAGCCTTTATGTCTTCACCTCTAATTTTTTCTTGAAGTAAAAGTATTCCTTCTTGTAAAGCTTCTGGTCTTGGAGGACAACCCGGTACATAAACATCTACTGGGATTAATTGATCAACACCTTTAGTAACAGAATATGAATCCCAGTATGGTCCACCACTATTAGAGCATGAGCCCATTGAAATTACATACTTAGGTTCAGGCATCTGATCGTAAAGTCTTTTTACTGATGGTGCCATTTTGTCGGTAACAGTTCCTGCTACTACCATTAAATCCGCTTGCCTAGGAGATGCTGGTAAAGGAATTATTCCTAATCTCATAAAATCATGTCTAGGGCCACTAACAGCCATTACTTCGATAGCACAGCAAGCTAATCCAAATTGAAAGTACCACAAGGAATAAGATCTTGCCCAGTTAAATACTGCAGAAATTGGTTTTGGTAAACCAAACTTATCAACTACTCCCATTTTAAGACATCCTTCCTAATCGCATAGATAAGACCAATTAACAAAATAAAAATAAAGATGAGCATCTCAATTAAACCAAAGTAACCTAGCTTTTCAAGATTTATTGCCCAAGGAAAAATAAATACTGCTTCAACATCGAAAATAACAAAAAGAAGACCAAATACATAATATCTTATATAAGTCTGACTCCATCCAGTCCCTACAGGATCAACACCGGATTCATAAGTTGTTAACTTTTCACGAGAAGGATTATTCGGTCTTAAAACTGCAGCAAGGCTTGTAACTAATACCATTAAAGCTAAGCCAATGCTTAATACAACCCCTACTGTTATATAGTCCTGAAAATAAGAAATCATATATGTAATTTTAGTATGTTTAAAAAAGTTTACTTTTTTTTACGACTTCAGTGAAATTATTTGTAAGATTTTTCTATGGATAAATTTGAAAATATTTTGAAAGAACCAAATCTTCTAGATCTTTCTAAAAAAATTTATAACGCTGCATTAAATGAAGATTTTTTTGCAGAAAACAAAGTAATAAATTTATCTCCTTCTTTATATGAAGCTGAAACAATCAATTTTATAATCGCAGATGGCCTAGGAAGTAAAAATATAGAAGAGACAGATTCAAGTCTTAATATGCTTAATGCTGGATCAGTAAATTCAACATTTCCTAGTTCTACTAATGTTGCTCTAAGTACTGTTAATTTAGTTGCTGAACCTGTAAATACAGGAATGTTAGGCTACTTCCAGTTTGATAAAGAAGAATATGGCTTAATTAATGCTCTTAATTGGAGCAAAGAAAATGAAAAAATGTTAGAAGATGCTTTCTTCTTAGAAAACAAAACTATTTGGACAATATTTAAAGAAAAAAATATATTCACTAATAACCTGCAGCCCAAAGATCTTGAAAATAGTGCTCTCTCAAAATACATTTATAGAGACTCTAACCAAATAAACTACAAAGACGAAGGCGAGCTTATTGATTTGTTAAAAAATAGCTCAATGTTAGAAAATAGATTTAATTTTATTTACTACCCAAAAATTGATATTGCAGCTCATCTATTTGGAGTAGATAGCGAAGAATGGAAAAAGGAGCTAAAAATATTTGAGGATATTGTTGAAGTAATTAATAAATCAAGCATAAGAAAAACATACACCCTAATTTCAGCTGATCATGGGTTAACAAATGTTGATGAAGAAAGCAGGTTTACTCTTGAATATTCAGAATCCGTTCAAGTATTTGGAGATCAAAGAGCTGTTTATGTAAATGGACCTGAAGAAGAAGTAAAAAAAGTATTTGAAAAAGTTCCAGGTAATTTCTTAACTAAGAATGAATTAGAATTACTAATTGGAAAATCTAACAATGAATATATGGATAGGCTTATTCCCGAATATTGTTTTCTAGTAGATAAAGGAAATATAATTTTTCCTAAGCACCTTAAGGCAGACCTTGTAGGTTACCATGGTGGATTAACTGATGAGGAAATGAAAATTCCATTAATTGAATTTTCAAATTATTAAGAATCTATAATGTCAAAGATGAATAAAAAATTAACTCTCCTTCTTTTTCTTTTCCTATTATCTTGCAATGTAGACTCGTCAACAGAATTTGGTATTGGGTCTCCTGAGCCTTTTTATGGAGAAGTGACAGAAGATATCAGTATTTCTCGCTCTAGCAGTTTGTCTCAAGGAGACTATATTGTAAAAACAGCGTATGGCTCAGTAGATGTAAGTAGTGGCACCTTTAATCAGAAAGTGACCGAATTCAAAAATCTTATTGATAAGTATGAGGGATATATTACTAATACCTATCTTTCGACAAACTACCAAGGTTTAAGAAGTTATAGTCTAACTTCAAGCATTCCAGCAGAAAGCTTTGATGATTTTTTAATTGAGGTTGAAAAAATATCAAAATTTTCAAATATAAACATAAATGCTAATGACATTACCACCTATGTTTTAAATATTGATTCAAGATTAAATTCATTGCTTAATGAAAAAGCGGACCTAGAAGAAATTAAATCTCAGGCAAAAACTACTTCCGAAAAACTAGAAGTCCAATCACAGTTAAGATACGTCAATCAAGAAATTGAAATTCTAGAAGATCAAAAGAATTATTATGAAACATCTGTTTCCTATTCAACCTTAAGCCTTGAAATTAGAGAGGGGTCTGGAATATCTTTATTCTCATGGAATTATTATGTTCAAAGAGCTCTTGGTTGGATAGAAAGTTTGGTCGGCATCACAATTTCTTTATCAATTGTTATAGTGCCTTTAGGCATTTTAATAATCGGATATAGAAGATTTAAAAATAATAAGTAATGGCTTTATCATATATAGGGTTACTTATTGTATTTATTCTTGTAATCCTTTTTGGAAGAAAAATTAAATAGTTTAATTAGGCTGATACGTACCAAAAAATACTTGCCATGCTAAACAAGTTTTAGATAAAAGACTCAACCAAATATAAACTCTTTCTCCATATAGATAGTCTTTCCATTTACCAACACCTTTGTACTGTAAGACCATATTTATTGAAAAAGTATTAAAGAATAAAAATATGCTTATAAAAATCCAAACTACAAATTGTGGAACTCCTTGCGGATTTGTATCACTAGATACACCATCGCCAATTAGGTTGATAAATATAAATATCCAAGGAGCAATCCCTACAATGGTCCCCATAATATAGCTAGTCCAATCAACCTTATCTGTATATTGATTATGAACCTCCATCATCCATCCAAACCAACACATTGCGGCACACATAAAAAATACTCCGACTAAAGCCCAAATATCATAAATTCCAACTAACAAAGCAATCAAGACAAGCATCACGGAAGCACTTATTGAATACTCTATCCATCTAACTTTATTTATCCCTTTCTGTAAATCTTCTTGATATTTTCCATAAAAAGGACCAGAAATTAAAAAGTGAGCAACAGCAGAAGCTAATAAGAATGTTGCCACAGCTGGACCAAAATTAGTAATCTCTCTCCAAATTTCTAACTTTGGAACTAGTGCAAAACTTGATGGATCTCCTGGATTTCCTTCGGCAGCTAATTGCGTAAGGGTTATTGGAACTACAAAATCTGTATTAACAACTGTTCCTAACCAAAATAATGCACTTCCTTGTACTAAATGAAGAAAGCCCATAATTACATTAAATCTTTTAAGTTTTGCTATTTTTTCTGACATTTAATCATTCCCCTTTTCATATATATAATAATATTTAACTAGAAACTGTAATTTAAATTATGGATAAAGAAGATATTTATTCTGAAATAGAATTTCTCATTAATGAGCTTGAGACATTAGTTAAGTCTTTAGCAACTGCAAGAGAACACATTGCTGAAAACTCAAGCAATAGAGCTTCAAATAATTTATCCGATATAGAAATTCGATTACAAGCTATTGCTGGGAAAGTATCAAAAATAAAATCAAGTATTTGAAGGAAAAGTTGTTACTTCTGAAATTTCTATAGATACTTTATCTCCAGGCTCAAAAATTGTTGACGGCAAAGATCTTGATCTGAATACTTGACCTGCACTATTTTCAAAGGAGATCACTTGATCATGTCCATAAAAAATACACTCCTTTACGACGTATGCTCCCTTAGAGTCAAGAGTAACTTCAATACATTCTGGTCTTATAGAAACATCCAAAGCACCATTAAAAGCTGAGACAAAAGTTCCTAAAGCTGTCTCTACTCTTCCGTCTGTAGAAAATCCTTTAATAATATTTGGGTCTCCAACTGAATTTGCAACATTCTGACTAACTGGATTTAAATAAATTTCTTGAGGTGTTGCACTTTGCATAACAATTCCGTCTTCTAGAACACTAACAATATCACAAACCGATAAAGCTTCTTCTTGATCGTGTGTCACTATAATTGCAGTTGTTTGAGTTTCC
>MDTA01082860.1_pt1 | contig 17075 bp, 16 predicted proteins | sample 811151 | NCBI WGS metagenome assembly MDTA01 (sample SAMN05326648, study PRJNA326480) | marine metagenome | isolation source: seawater | place: Indian Ocean: South | collected 2010
ATAACTAAGAATTTTTGACAATGTAATAAGCCCAGTTATAGAACCCAGAGTGAATACTGATAATACTTTTATATAATTGATACGGTCTTCGCTTAATAAGTTTGAAAAGTCTCCTCTAATTATTTCATTTATGCTATCATATAGAGCATTAACTGAATCAACTAATAGTAATACATAGTTTCCCAGCAGCATAAGTAAAAAGGAGCCCGATAGACCAGGTAATATCATTCCGCTTACACTTACTATTCCACAAACAAAAACAAAATATAGATTGTCATTTTCCTGTGCTGGACTTGCTAAACTCAAAAGTATACCAATTGAAGTTCCGATAATTATGAAAAAAATATTTTTAAAGTTTTTTAGGTCAATAATTGTTCTAAGATGAAAAATAGTGCCTATTACTAATCCAAAAAATAAACTCCAAACATATATTTCAAAATCATTTAACAAGAGGTCCAATATCTTTGATGTAGAAAAGTAACTAATCACTATTCCTGAAAGAATAAGAACTAAAAATTTACCATTTACATATTTAAAAAAGTCTTTAAATTTAAATTTTAATAGAAATTTAAGAGCTGTTTTATCAAATCTTTTCAGGCTAAAGATTAATTCTTTATAAAAACCAATAGCTATAGCAACTAACCCTCCTGAAACACCTGGAATCTTATTAGCAGTTCCCATTAATATTCCATTAATTAAAATTCTAAAATAATTAGATGTTGATTTATTTTCTGTCATTTGATTTTTTTATTCTTTCTAAAAGAAGAACTAAACTAAAGCCAAAAATTACAAGAGAAATAGATAAAAACATATTTGTGTTAGAGATCTCTGTAGAAAATTCTTTATTCCAGGGCCAAACCTTTTCAATTGATCCAATAACAAAACCTAGCATAAGTGAATATGTGATATTCCTATAATTTCTAAAAAGATATTTTAAAACCCTACTAAAACCAAGTAATCCTATTAAAGCCCCAAATGTAAAGGGTAAGATTATCAAAATTTCCAAATTATTGAGTGCATTTATTATAAAGTTATAAACTCCTAATATTAATAAAATTAATGAACCAGAGATTCCGGGAACTATCATAGCAGATGAAGCTATAATCCCACAAAATAAAATATATAAATGTATATTATTTAATTCTATTTCAGTCGCTATTTCAGTCGTCAAAATTGTATTTGTATAATACATACAAACGATTGCAATTATTGTAAACAAAATATTTACAGGGTTGAAATCCCTAATTAGTTTGTAAATAATATATACAGTAGCTATTATTAAACCTAGGAAAAACGACCAAATAAATAAAGGATAATCATCAAATAAAACAGAAGAAATTTTTACAAAAGATATTAAACTTAATCCAATTCCAGAAATTAGTACTATTAAGAAATTTCCGTTTAATTTTTTCCAAAAAGATTTAAAACCATTGTTTTTAAGTTCAGAAATTAGATTAATATTTATTCCACCAATTGTAGTTATTAGTTCTTCATATATACCTGTTAGTAATGCTATTGTACCACCAGAAATTCCAGGAATTGCATCTGCAATACCCATGAAAACTCCTTTAAAGAATAAATTGATATAATCTATTGTTTTTCTACCCCGCATATTAAAATTCTAGTATTAAACTAGTAATTTTTTGTTGAAGTTTTAGATAAGCAGTTTAAATATATTTTCCAGTATTTAGATTTTTCATGATTTATCTCTATTGCTTTTTCAATATATTCTATAGCTTTTTTGAATTTGTTTTCTCTGTAGTAGAACATTGATAATCTAAAAAAAGCTTTATCCATATTTGAATCTTCGTTAACACACTTCAAATAATAATCTAAGGAATTGTCATATTCATATTTTTTTTCATAACAAAACCCTATTCTAAATAGAGCATATGAAGAGTTAGGATTGATTGAAATTATTTCTTTATAATTATCAATTGCTTCGTCATATTTTTTCATTTTTTCTAACAATTTGCCTTTATCAATATATGGACTAGTAAATGAGTCATCAGAAAATATTGAGTAATCAAAGGCAGCAATAGCTTCATAATACATTTTAGTTTTCACATAGCTCTTTCCTAAATTATGCCAACCAATCTCACTGTATGGGTTTTTAGAAAGGTATTCTTTTAAGAAAACGATTAAACCATTATTGTCTTCTAAAGTTTCATAGCAATAGAAGATATTATATAATGAACTATGATCTAAATAATCATAATTAAGACTTTTTTTAAAATAAAAATTTGACTTTTGGAAATCTTCTAAAAATAAATATTCAATTCCAATCTGATAAAACAATTCTGTTTTATTCTGATAATCGTTTGTTATGCTTTCTAATAAAGAAATTGATTTAATATGTTTTTTTTGTTTAGAAAGTATGCTAGATTTTAAAATTATTGCTTCAAAGTTGTTAGTTTCAATAGTTAATATTGAATTAACTAATTCTAATGCATTATCAAGTTTATCCTCTTGAATAAAAATCTCAATTTTATAAAGACATAAATTGGTATTAGAAGGATACTGATTTAATGAAAGCTTTAGTGCTTTTTTTGCTAATGCTAATTTTCCTATGTCTAAATAATATGAAATTATATTTTCAAATTCAACAGAGTCAAAGAAAATAACTGTATTTTCCTTAACCATTTTTTCAAATCTAGATACTGAAAAATTTATGTCATTTACATTATCCATCTCAAATCATCTTTTTATTAAAAATAAATATGATTTGTTTTAAAATACGTCAGTAAATTTTAAACTTCTTAACAAACTAATTAACACCTACTCAATAAAGTCAAGAATATTTAGAATTATATTACAGCCTTCATCAATTTCTTTTTCAGAGATAGTAAGTGGAGGAGTAATCCTTACTGCTTTTTTTTCTATGAGAAGCCAAAAAAGAATTAAACCTTTATTCTTTGCCTCTAAAACCAACTTGTTAGCAATTTCATTATCAGTCATTATTAAACAAAGCATTAGACCAATACCTCTAATTTCTTTAATTAGTTTATGATTTAATTTTTTTCTTATTAGGTTTTCCTTTACCCTTGTTTTTTCGGATAATTTTGAATTCAAGACAATTTTTAATGTTTGAAGAGCTGCAGCTGTGATTACAGGATTACCTCCAAATGTTGTTATATGACCAAGAACGGGGTTTTTATGAAGACTATCCATTAATTCCTTTGAGCTTGTAAAGGCTCCAATAGGTATACCACCACCCAGGCCTTTGCCGTAAACAATTATATCAGGAATACAATTGAAATTTTCAAACCCAAATAATTTACCAGTTCTGCCAATTCCTGTTTGAATTTCATCTAAAATTAATAATGCACCAACATCTTCACATCTTTTCTTGATCGCGCCTAAGTATCCTTTTTTAGGCATAATAAATCCAGCGCTACCTTGAACCGTCTCTAATACAACACAAGAGGTTTGATTATCAATTTTTTCGATGTCTTCATATAAATTATAATCGATAAATTCAACTTCTGAAATTAGTGGTGCAAATGGTTTCTTTCTTTCCTCTAAACCCATTAAAGCAAGCGCGCCCATTGTACTACCATGATATGCATTTTTTGCAGCGATAATTTTTTTTCTTCCAGTGTATCTTCTGGCTAATTTCATAGAACCTTCCAATGCTTCTGTTCCTGAATTAGTAAAGTATGTACAATTAAGATTTTTAGGAAGATTATTGGCTAATAATTTTGCTAATTCTAAAGAAGGTTTTGTAACAAATTCACCATAAACCATTACATGCATGTACCTTTCAGATTGATCTCTAATAGCATTTATTACATCTTCATTACAATGTCCAACACTACAGGCTGAAACACCTGCAACAAAATCTAAATATTTCTTGTTGTTATTGTCATAAATATAACTTCCCTTAGCCTTTGAAACTTCAATCATTAAAGGAAAGGGTGTGGTCTGTGCTTGATATTTTTTAAATTCTGAAATGATAATTTTTATTCTAGGTATTCAATTTTTATCAATTTAAACTTTTTGTCTTCGAGAAAAAGATCATCAATTGTTTTTATAATTTCGTCTTCTCTAAAATAAAATCCTTTTAGAAATTTATCATTTTCATTGAATTCATCCTCTGGGTAAATCTTTCCGTCAATTTGATTAACTTTTGTGAATGTATCAATATTTTGTTCTGAAATAAAGATTTTTATTTTTGCTGATTTTGATTTATCAATACCAATCAGTTCATTTTCTGAATTTCTTAAGTAATATATTGACTCGGCATTTTTAATAATGTCTACTTCCTTTAACTTACCATTAATAAAATTTCCATTTAATATTTTGCCTGAAATCTGGTTATAGCCTAATTCAAACGTGTCTTTTTCTATTATAAATGCATTATTAAATACATAAAGAGAATCAATAATATTTTTTTCTGTATTAAATTTTATATGAATTGAATCTCCAGTTATTTGACTATTGTTGTTCCACAAAATAGGTTTTTTTATTTTTCTATTTTTTTTATCAAATTTATTTTCTTTATTTATCAATTGGACAATTCCTGTGATCTGATTAAAATGAATAGAGTCACATTTTCCACTTAGATTATTCTTTAGAATTTTACCATTCATAAATGCTCTAATTATTTGTTTGTTCTCTTTTCCAGTTATTATTATTTTTTCACCATGAATATATGTAGTATCTAATTCTTTAAAAGATGCGATCAAAGCTCTTTTTTCGATAAACATTGAATCAATACTCCTGTGAATTTCAGCATAGTGCCCTGTTGTTAAAGTTTTATTTATGGTATCAAGAATTCTTATATTATTTGAAGCAGAAGCATAGTTAGTCGGCTTATCGAAGTAAATACTATCACCACTAATTTTATATTCTTCAAAATCAATTTTTGAATTTTTAATAAAATATCCATTATCATTTGTGGTATCATAATAACCAATTTCACAGTATATTTTTGAGTCATCAGAGATAATATCAGTTGGCCCAAAAAAATAAGATATACCTGATTCAGTAAAATAGTTTAAAACATCAGAATAAATATTATATTTTGGAGATCTTAAATTTACATCTTTTTCAAATCGATATTTTTTTTCATTTGCAAAAAAGGTCCCTCTCGAGCTTAATATTGTATCGGTTATGTTTCGTATTAATTTCCCCTTTTCATTATAAAATGCTTCTTGTTTATTCCTGTCAAAATACAATGATTCGGTGTATAGACTTGATTCAGGTTCATTTAAGATAACTTTACCTTTTGCAAAAATTAATTTAGTATTACCATTATACTCTAGATAGTTAGCTTTTAAGTCGAGAGTATCCCCTTGTTTTAATGAAACTTCACCATAAGCTTCTATAAAATTTCTTTCCTCATAAAAAAACGCTTGATTACATGTCATTATAACTCCATCGTGGGAAATAATTACTTTTTGATTTTTATCTCTTGTTAGTACTGATGCATCAGGGAATTTTTTTTTATCCTTTTCAAAAAAACCAGCTCTTTCTATCTTTATTTTTGTTTTTTCTTGTCCCGATACTTCAATGTAATAACAAGAAATTAAAAAAAGGCTAATAATTAATGAGACGGATTTTTTCACTAAATTATCTAAAAAGTGTTTCTTTCCTGTCAGGACCGACAGAAACAATTACTATAGGAATTCCTAACTCAGTCTCAAGAAACTTAATGTAGTTGTTTAAACTTAGGGGTAATTTATCAGCAGATTTGAGTTGTCTCAAATCCTCAGACCATCCATCAAATTTCTCATAAATTGGTGTAAGTGATTCATCAGATAGATCATAAGGTAGATAATTAATTATTTTACCTCTGTATTTATAATTTGTACATACCAATATTTTATCAAAACCGCTCAAGACATCGGTTTTCATCATCATTAATTTTGTTACCCCATTAATTTTACAAGCATATTTTAGTGCAACTAAATCTAACCATCCACACCTTCTAGGTCTCCCTGTAGTAGCTCCAAACTCATTCCCAATCTTACTCATTTTTTTACCATATTCGTCAAATAACTCTGTAGGGAATGGACCAGAACCAACTCTAGTTGTGTAGGCTTTAAAGATTCCAAAGACATCATTAATTGAGTTAGGAGAAATACCTAGTCCAGTACAAGCACCAGCTGCGGTAGTATTGGATGAGGTCACATAGGGATAGGTTCCAAAATCAATATCCAATAGAGATCCTTGGGCACCTTCAGCCAAAATTGATTTATTTTTATTTTGTGACTCAAATAATAAATTTTCTGAGTCAACAAATTTTATTTGTTTAAGTTTTTTAACGGCATCAAAAAATTCAGATTCTAAATCTTCAAGAATGAAATCAAGCTCTACATTGTAAAAATTAATTAATTGCTGATGTTTTTTTGAAAGTTCATAATATTTAGTTTTCCAATTTTCTTTTTCTAGATCTCCAACTCTAAAGCCATTTCTACCTGTTTTATCCATGTAAGTAGGACCAATTCCTTTTAATGTTGATCCTATTTTATTTTTACCTTTTGATTTTTCACTAGCTGCATCAAGAAGCCTATGAGTAGGAAGAATTAAATGCGCTTTTCTTGAAATAAACAGAGTTTTACTTATATCAACATTTTCAGCTTTTATATTTTCAATTTCTTTATTCAAAATTACCGGGTCAATTACTACTCCATTACCTATTAAATTAGTTTTATCATTATGGAATATACCCGAAGGAATAGTGTGTAGAACATATTTTTTATTGTTAAATACGAGTGTGTGGCCTGCATTCGGTCCTCCTTGAAACCTAGCAATTATATCATAATTTGATGTTAATACATCAACAATTTTCCCTTTTCCTTCATCACCCCATTGGAGTCCTAATAACAAGTCTACTGCCATTTATTTATTTTTTTTCTTTCCATAGAAGTATAAGGAATGACTATCAATAGTCACATCAAAAACTTCTTCTATTGTTTGTTTAATTGTGTTTATTCTTGGATCGCAAAATTCAATAACTTCTCCTGAATCACTAATAATTAAGTGATCATGTTGATTATTAAAAAAACATTTCTCGTAAGAAGCCTGATGATCATTTGAAAATTGATGTTTACGAACCAATGAACATTCCATTAATAACTCTATAGTATTATAAAGAGTAGCTCTTGAAACTCTATATTTTTTATTTTTCATTTTAATATAGAGAGATTCGATGTCGAAATGAAATTTAGTTTCATAAACTTCCTTTAGAATAGCATATCTTTCAGGTGTTTTTCGGTAACCCTTTTTCTCTAAAAATTCTGTCAAGACTTCTTTTACAATATTTTGATTATTATCACTGTTTGACATAATTAAGCATTTTAAGTTCTTTTTATCTTATCAATTCCATTTAGAACTTTTAGTTTTTTTATTAATTTACTAACTTCTAAATTTGATTTTACAGAAATAATTATATTACCAACAAATGTATTCCCAGCGGTTTCAAAATTAAGCCTTTTCATATTAATATTCATGTTTTCTGAAATGACTTTTGTTATGTTATTCAATAAACCCAATTTATCTATTCCTGTGATATTTATTTGAACGGTAAATTTTTCTTGTGAAGAGTCAATCCATTTAGCTTTTATTATTCTGTAGTCAAAATTTGACTGAAGACTTACCGCATTAGGGCAATTTTTTTTATGAATCTTAATACCATCATTAATAGTTATAAATCCAAACACCTTATCTCCAGGAATCGGGTTGCAGCAAGCAGCATTTTTATAATCAAGTTTTTCTTCATCATTTCCAAAAACTAGTAAATCATATTTTGATGTAATCTCATTCTGATTTTTTTCATCAATTTTAATTTCACTATTCCTGGAAATTTTTTTTCTTATATAACTAATAAATTTATTACTTCTAGAGGATACGAATTTTTTTATTTTTTCATTATCTATGGTATTTATTCCCACTCTGTAAAATAAATCTTGGCTTGTATTTAGTTTGAAATATTTTTGAAGCTCCCTAATAATACTATCGCTAAAATTAATTTTTAGATGTTTTAGCTTTCTTTTTAATATTTGTTTTCCCTCATCCGCAAGTAATTTCTTTTCTTCGTTTAATGTGGCCTTTATCTTAGATTTAGCTCGGGCAGTTGTTGCATAATCTAACCAGTTAGAACTTGGTTTAATTTTATCTGATGTTAAAATTTCAACCCTATCACCACTAGATAACTCTTTATTCAATGGAACTAATTTTCCGTTTACTTTAGCCCCTCTTGTCTTTAATCCAACTTCAGTGTGAATGGCAAAAGCAAAGTCCAGAGGAGTTGCACCTTTTGGCAAAGACTTAAGGTCACCAGTTGGAGTAAAAACAAAAATTTCTTTCGAATATAAATTTAGCTTGAATTGTTCAACAAAGTCTACGGCATTCGTTTCAGAGTTTTCTAATGCTTCTTGAAGTTTGTTAATCCAAGAATCTAAATTATCATTTAAATCATCTCTTTGTTTGTATTTATAATGCGCTGCATATCCCTTTTCTGCAATTTCATCCATCCTTTCGCTTCTAATCTGGACTTCAACCCATTTACTTTTAGGGCCCACAACAGTAATGTGTAGCGCCTCATATCCAGTTGATTTGGGAGCAGATATCCAGTCTCTTAACCTTGTTGGATTTGGATTGAAATTATCAGTAATAATCGAATAAATTTTCCAAGCAATAAATTTCTCTTTATCAGGTTTTGACTTATAAACTATCCTTACAGCAAACTTATCATAAACTTCTTCAAAAGAAATCCCTTGTCTAATCATTTTGTTATTTATTGAAAAGATTGACTTTGTTCTACCTTTAATATTGTATTTGAGTTTTTCCTTAGTTAATGTAGAGCTAATAATTGAATTAAATTTATCTATATACTCATCCTGATCTTTTTTGCTTTCGATTAGTTTTTTGGATATTTCATCATAAGTCTCTGGATCTGTGTATTTTAATCCCAAATCCTCTAACTCAGTCTTTATATTGTATAATCCAATTCGGTGCGCGAGAGGTGCATAAATATATAGGGTTTCTGATGCTTTTTGAATTTGTTTCTCATAAGGCATGCTTGAAAGAGTTTGCATGTTGTGAAGTCTGTCAGCAATCTTAATTATTATTACCCTTACATCTTCATTTAGGGTAAGTAACATCTTCCTATAATTTTCAGCTTGAATTGAAACTCCAGAGTAACCCTTTGTGTTTAGTTTTCCGATTTTTGTTAAACCATCAACAATTTTTGCAATTTTATCTCCAAATTCTTTCTGTATTGTTTCTAAAGTGTGGTTACTGTTATCTTCAACAACATCATGAATAAGTGCTGATGCAATTGATATAGCATCAAGTCCAATTTCAGATGCGACAATTTTAGCAACAGCTATTGGGTGAAAAATATATGCTTCTCCTGATTTTCTTCTTTGATGTTGGTGAGCTTCAACAGCGTAATCAAATGCTTTTCGAATTAATTTCTTGTCATCTTTGTTAAGAGATTGGTAACTAATTCTTAGAAGTTCTTTGTATTCTTTAGCTAATGCTTTTTTTTCTATTTCAATATCATGAATAGGCATTTCTTAAAATTAGCACAAACAACATTAATAGACAATTTCTTTATATAATATTTAAAAACTTATCTATTAAAATTATTTTGTCTATTTATCTCATATAAGACAATTGCTGTTGAAACAGATACATTTAAAGAATCAATTGATCCAAGCATGGGTATTTTTATTAATTCATCAGAGTTGTTTATCCAGAATTTTGATATTCCTAAATTTTCGGATCCTACTACTATAGCAGAGGATGAATTATAATTAATCGTTTCAATACTTTTTTTTGCATTTAATGAAGTTGCATATATTTTTATATTATATCTTTTTAAAAAATCATAAGTAGATTTAGAATCTTTACTGATTATTTTTTGAGAAAATATAGATCCTAAACTTGACCTAATGACATTTGGATTGTATAAGTCACACTTTTGATTGTTTATAATTATCATATCAACTTTAGCAGCATCACAACTCCTTAAAATTGCGCCTATATTTCCTGGTTTTTCTATTCCGTCAAGAATAATTACAAGATTATTTTTTTTTGAAAGTGGCTTAATTTTTTGATTTTTTTTACCTACAATTCCGACTAATCCTTCGGTTGAATTTCTAAAGCTTATTTTCGAATAAACATCATTACTTACCTCTATTATTTGAGATTTAAATTCTGATTTCACAATTTCTATATTAGCAATATTTGAATTACAAAATATTTTTTTTATGTCAAAACCATTTGAATTTGCCATTCGAAGTTCTCTTAAACCTTCAATAACAAATAACTTAGATTCGTTCCTTAATTTAGATTTATTTGTAAGTCGAATTACATTTTTAATTTCTTTATTATCTACACTTGTTATTCGTTTACTCATTTATTTGATTGTTAAAGTTTAAAATTAAAGAAATACTTTCGTTATAATTTTTTATACCTGTTTGGATATTGTTTTGTTTAAGATACAAATCATAACTTTTTTTTGAAACCTCCTCAATTTTTCCTTCGTATTTTTTCCAGAAATTATTAATTTCAATATAGTCTTTAATTATTCCTTTATTTACTTTTTTTAATAATTCTTGATAGATTGTGTAATCAATTTCCGCAAGTTCATTTAGACATAATCTTAATGCGTAAGAGTATCCACAGTATTTGTGATATTCATTATGACTTAAGGTTAACATTAAGTATGAAATAAAATTGGCATCTTTTTCACTGGCTATACCTATTTGGTGCGCTATTTCATGATTAATTACAAAAGTTAAGCTCGATGAAGGGATTTTATGGTTAATATTTGCTTCGTTTGTAAAAGGGTTAATATATCCGCTAAAACCCATATAAGTAAGAGGTAAACTAAATAATGATTTTTTAACAGAGCTGTTTTTGTAACTAAACTTTAAAAATCGTTCATCGAAGATACTTTTTAATTTTTCAGTATTCTCCATTGATATTTTAATATTTTCTTCAAAATTGTAAATATTTTTTGGTTTGATAGTGTCATTAATAAACAGTAGTCTATGCTTGATATTAATTTTATTTATTAGATTTTCAGTAAAATTGATCAACTCTTCTTTTTCAAAATTACTCTTGATATTTAAATGGTCTACGACAGCAGTTCTCTTATAATTGAACCCCCATAGTAAATAAAATAGAAAAGTTAAAATAAAGATAAATGAGCCAAGATTAATAATTTTATCAACCACCTTATTACTATCAATAAACAAAAAATAAATTAAGCCAATTAATATTAACATGTATAAAATATCGCCTAAAGGAAAACTAAACAGACTTGTGATAAATCGAAGTTTTTCAGAAATGATGGGGTAAATTAGGTTTGAAAAATATTTGTCAAAAATTAAATTTCCTGGTTTAATATAATTAATTGATAAAAAAAGAGGTATCAAACTAACAGTAAGTAAAAACTTTAATTTTTTCATAATTAAAATATACAAACGAAATTATAAATTTATTATTCGTTAATTTTGTAAAAATTATATTAATATGAGTAAAGAAGTTTCAAATGTTGAGCCAAGAGAGGTTTGGAAAAACTTTGTTTTATTAAATGAAGTACCAAGACCATCGAAGAAAGAGGACAAGGTTATTGAATTTTTAATATCATTTGCAGATAAAAACAACTTGCTTTATAAGCAAGATGAAGTTGGTAATTTAGTTATCTTAAAACAATCAACTCCAGATATGATTAACCGCGAAACTGTTGTTCTTCAATCCCATGTAGATATGGTTCATGAAAAAAACAATGATGTTGAATTTGATTTTTTAAATTCAGGTATTAAAATGTACATTGACGGTGATTGGGTTAAGGCAGATGGCACCACTTTGGGAGCTGATAACGGATTAGGTGTAGCAGCAATTATGGGTATTTTGGAAAGCACAGAAATTTCACACCCAAATATTGAAGCATTATTTACGATTGATGAAGAAACTGGAATGACTGGCGCTTTGAATCTTTCTGACTCTATTTTATCTGGAAAAATTTTACTAAACCTCGATACAGAGGAGGATGATGAGATTTGTGTTGGTTGTGCTGGTGGAATAGATATTACCATGACCAGAAATTATATTTTAGAAGATTCAAATGAAAATGAAATTTTTGTAAATCTTTTATTAAATGGATTGACAGGTGGTCATTCAGGTGCAGAAATTCACAAGGGATTATGTAATTCTAATAAAGTATTATTTAAAATTCTTAATCAGTTAAATAAAAATTTTGAAATCAAAATATGTTCAATTGATGGGGGAGGATTGAGGAATGCAATTCCTAGAGAAAGTAGTGTAATCATCTCGTTAGATAAAGAAAATTTAAAATTATTTGAAACTATAATCAAAAATAATTCAGAATCTTTAACAAAACAGTTTCATAACACAGATCCTAATTTTAATTTACAATTTAATTTATTAAGTGATAAAATCAGATCGTTAAATAAAGAAGACTCAAAAGAATTAATTAATGCAATAAATAATTGTCCAAACGGAGTATTTGAGATGAGTAAAAATATTGACGGACTTGTTGAAACATCAAACAATTTAGCTAACATAAAATTATCTGCAGGCAAACTTAGAATTCAATGCTTAACTCGATCTTCATCTGAAAATTCTAAAGCTAAATTATCTGAAATTATTTCAAATATTTTTAAAAGTATTTTATGTAATTGTACATTTTCGGGTGGATACCCAGGTTGGGAGCCTAATCTAAATTCCAAAACTTTAAAAGAAGCTAAAGACACATATGTTAATTTATTTTACAAAGATCCGAAGGTTAATATAATTCATGCAGGTTTAGAGTGTGGTATTATTGGTTCGCATTACCCTAATATGGATATGATTAGCTTTGGCCCAACAATTTTAGGAGCTCATTCACCTGATGAAAAGGCATCGATATCTTCAACTCAAAAATTTTGGAAATTTTTTACTGAAATTTTAAGTAATATTCCAGAAAAACATGATTAATTGGTTATATCAACAACTTCTATTATAAATTCTAAATCTGAATTTGCTGGAATCATATTTCCTTGTGCTTTCGATCCGTAACCCAATTCAGAAGGAATAAAAACATAAACTTTATCCCCAACATTCATCATCATTAAAGCTTCTTTGAAACCCTCAATTAATTGCATTTGGTTTGAAAATGGAACTTTTAGTGGGTCATACCAGCCTTTATTTTCAGAATCTTTTGAATATCTATCATAATTGACCATAATATCTTTTCTATTAGTGCCAAACAAAACACCATTAATAGCCAAATATCCTTCGTAATAGATAAAAATTTCATCTCCTTCTACAGGTTTTACACCTTTTCCTCTTTCAATAAAATGAATTTCAAGTCCTGAACTTAATTTTTTTGATTTATTTCTAAAATTATTATTTTTTTCTTTTTCAATTCTTGCAAGTGAATCCATTTTTGCTATAGCTGCCTTTTTCTTTTCCTCTTGAATCATAAAAAGCTTTGGTTCCATTTCATTCCACGTAGTCACTGCATCAAATTTTTCCGCTTCTGATCCGACTCTAATTATGTTTAGCTCCTCAATTACAACATCTAAAACAGGTCTATCACCAACAGCGGTTTCAACATTTGAAATGGCATCCTGAACTTCGATTCCTTTCACCAAATGTCCAAAAACGGTATGTTTACCATCTAAATGTGGCGTTGGAACTTCAGTGATAAAAAATTGACTTCCGTTAGTTCCAGGACCAGAATTTGCCATTGAAAGCACACCTGGCTTATCATGCTTGAGGGTTAAATCAATTTCATCTAAAAATCTGTATCCAGGCCCACCAGTACCATCTCCTTTGGGATCTCCACCTTGAATCATAAACTTGTCTATTACTCTATGGAATATTATACCATTATAAAATTTTTTATCTTTATAATCACTATCAACCTTTGGATGATTTCCCTCAGCAAGTGCTACAAAATTTGCAACAGTAACAGGGGTCTTTTCATAAGTTAATTTGATAAGCATTGTGCCCATGTTAGTATTAAATTCAGCATACAGCCCGTCCATTAAATCTGGGTAATTACTTTTGTTGTCATTACATGCGAATACCATTGAGCACGCAAGAAAAAAAGTTGCAAATTTTGTTTTCATAATATTATATTAATGATTCTTTATAATTGTTTAATGATTCTAGAAAGTAGTCAATTGTTTTTTTAAGTGACTTTTTGCTGATTGCTCCAGCTGCATTTTTATGTCCACCACCACCGAATATACTTTTTGAAAATTCATTAACATCAAAATCACCTCTTGATCTTAGAGATATCCTGATAATATTTTCCTTTGAATTTTCCATAAAAATGACAGCAAATTTAATATTTTTTATTGACAGCCCATAATTAACAATCCCTTCGGTATCTCCTTTTTGATAATTATATTCATCAAGATCTTTTTGAGACAATGATATAAAGCAAGTATTTAGATTTTGAATAACTTGAATTTTACTTAAAGCAAAGCTTAAAAGCTGAACTCTTTCAAATTTATTATTATCATAAATTTGATTATGAATCTCTGAGTGTGATATTCCAGTTTTTAACAAATTTGAAACCACTGTATGTGTTACATATGTAGTAGAAGGGAATTTGAATGATCCGGTATCGGTCATAATTCCAGCATATAAAGATTTTGAAATACTTTGATCAATTATATCTCTATCTCCCAATTTATCGATAAAATGATAAATCATTTCGCAGGTTGAACTCATTTCAGGTGCCGAATACATGATATCAGCATAATTTGATGGGTTTTCATGATGATCAATCATAATAATTTTAGCAATTGATTTTTTTACGTAATCTTTCATCGCAGATATTCTTGCTAAATTGTTAAAATCAAGTGTGAAAATTAAATCAGCATTAATTATTTTTTCAATACAGTATTCATCTTCAGAAAATATTTTAATTAGATTGTTTGGTTCCATCCACTTCAAAAAATCAGGAAATTGATTGGGGCTTATAATTTCAACATTATGATTAAAGTTTTCCAAATAACTTTTTAGTGCGGTACTTGCTCCAATTGCATCACCATCTGGATTTTTATGGGGAATAATAACTATTTCCTTTTTACCAGATAAAAGATTTTTAATTTTATCAATTTCAATATCGTTCATACTCCGCGAAGATAATCATTAATAGTAAAACTAATAAATTAATAAAAAGTCTTACTTTTACAGCCTAAAAACAATAAAATGAGCAATATTACATTTACAATGTTAAAACCAGATTCAATAAGAAATGGGAATACCGGAGCTATTCTTGATAAGATAGTTAAATCTGGATTTAGAATTAAAGCAATGAAATTCACTCAAATGTCAAACGAAAAAGCTAGTAAATTTTATGCTATTCATAAAGAAAGACCGTTTTTCAATGATTTGGTTGATTATATGAACAGTGGCCCAATAGTAGCTGCTATTTTAGAAAAAAATAATGCTGTAAATGATTTTAGAGATTTAATCGGGTCTACAAATCCTGAAGAAGCGAAAGAAGGGACAATTAGAAAAATATTTGCCAAATCCATAAGTGAAAATGCTATTCATGGAAGTGATAGTGATGAAAATGCTAAAATTGAATGTGAATTTCATTTTTCAAATGATGAAATATTTTAATTGAGCACTATTTTTTCTACAACAGTTTTATTGAATTTATTGTTAATTAATTTTAATAATTTTTCTTTACCGTAGCTTAATTCTTCTTTTAAAGCTGGGGAACTTAGTTTTATATACAAGGTTTTATTTTTTAAACTAATATCATCTGTATAATTGGCTACACCATTATTCATTAAGTCAAACCATACTTTTTTCATCTCTATATTAAGCAATCCCTTTTCTAGTTTGTTTTCTTTTAAAAATAAATTAACCAGGTCTTTTATTTCTGTACTATTCATTTAAATAATTTTTTGGATAAAATCTTTTATACTCATATAAATATCCGTCTGAATTTGTAATTGTCAAATTCACTGAGTCAATTTTGATGATTGACTCAGTGAAATTTGCTCCTTTTCCATATATCAATTTAATATCATTTTTTTTTACATCTATATCAAAGCTAATTTGGTGCATATTAATATCAAAATTTCCATCAATTCTTGGTTTTACTTTTTTTCTAAAACCAGTATAGTTATCATCAAGAGTAAAGTAATCAATTGTTCCACTAAATGGATAATTTTTAATTTTATTTCCGTCCTTTGAAACTGAGTTTATTTCCCAATAACCAGATAAATATCTTAAATTTTCTGATCTATTGCATGAATTTAATACTATCAGAAAAAAAATAATTATTGTGATGCTAATTTTTTTCAAATTTCAAAAATTTTATATGATTTGTTCACTTTTTTAATTATATTCTCAGATCTTTTTTTGTTAGTGTCGGAAATAAAAATTTGATTAAACTTATCTTCATTTACCAAATTTATAATCTGTTTAACTCTAGTATCATCTAGCTTATCAAAAATATCATCTAATAACAATATTGGATTCGAATTTAGTTTTGAAAGGTAATCAAACTGTGCAAGTTTTAAGGCAATTAGAAAAGTTTTTTGCTGACCTTGGCTTCCATATTTTTTAACGGAAAAGTGATTAATTGTGAAACTTAGATCATCTTTATGAGTACCCTTTGTAGTGTATTGAAATTTCAAATCCTTTTCCAAGTTGTTTTTCAATAATTTATATAGATTATGTGCTTCAGAAATATCACTTTTATGTAGTATTTCAACATTTTCTTTGTTATTACTAAGTTGTTTATATCTGATTTTAAAAATTGGAATAAATTCAGAAAGGAATTCAATTCTTTTTTCATATATTTTTTGTGCATACAATGATAACTGACTATCATATATGTCAATAGTCTTCTTTACATTTTCTGAATTATCAAAAAACATTTTAAGTAAAGCATTTCGCTGCTTAAGAGTTTTATTATAATCTATTAAATTATTTAAATATTCTTTATTTGTTTGCGAAATAATACCATCAATAAATTTTCTTCTGGTTTCACTTCCTTCAATAATCAGATTTCTGTCATCAGGAGAAATAATCACAAGAGGAATAACTCAATAGATTATAATAAAACTCTTAAG
>MDTA01095643.1_pt1 | contig 17070 bp, 13 predicted proteins | sample 811151 | NCBI WGS metagenome assembly MDTA01 (sample SAMN05326648, study PRJNA326480) | marine metagenome | isolation source: seawater | place: Indian Ocean: South | collected 2010
ATAAACAGGAGGTCTACCTTTACCTTCCCAAAGTGCTTTTTCTTTTTTACCTAATTTTTTCTTTAAATTATACATTAAAGACTTTTTACCAATGTATTTTTTATTTGTAGGTAAGTGAGTTGTTTGATAAACAAAGCCGAAGGCATTGTTTGGTAGATCAGAAATTTCATTGATTTCTGATCCTTTATATAACCATTTCATTTTTTTTTATTTTTTAACCAGGTCCTGCTCCAATAGGGCTTACAGTATTTCCAAATTTATCTGTAAATGTTTTTTTATCTGGAATACACCCTTCAACAATGTGAACAATTTGAGTTGATGGCCCTACAGGACCTAATGTTTGAAAATTTTCATTTTTAAAATTATAACCATCAGGACAAACTATTGCTACTTTACCTCCTGAAGCAGGAAAAGCATTAGGAACTACAGCAGCTCCTTGTAGTTGTTCTTGGAGTATTTCTTTAATTAGATTTTTTAATGTACTTTTTTTCATAATTTTAGCTAAAATCTGCTTTTACTCCATAAAATTTAATAATATATTTACCAGCGGTATAAACACCGTCTGTTCCTGCATCTCCTGCTACTAAATAGATATGATCACCATTTGCTGCTATTTGGGTTTGAGTACCATTAGCACCGTCTGTTCCTAAACGTTTACCTACAGCCCAATCACCTCCTGCTGCTAATAATGCTGTACAACTATTGCAATCCCCATCATATGTTAATCCTCCTGCTGCATCACTTCTTAAATCAATATCTTCTGTTCCACCTGTAGGTGCTTCAAGACATGCCATTTCTACTTTGTATAAAATACCATGTTTAGCAGTATCCCACTTCATTAAACTTGCACTATTTGTTCCTGCTATACCAATTACATCTCCTTCATCATTTTTAGATTTCATACCTTCAATGTCTACTAATATTGTAGTAATAGTTTCTCCATTAAAATGAGCTAATTTACAATGAAAATTTGAACCTGTAGCAGCTCCTGCTCCTCTAGTTGTAAAAGATGATGCTGATATTTGTAATAATGATGATGAAATTTCTAAATCTCCTGTAACCGTTGTAGCGTCAGTTAAATTTACATTACTTTCTATTAAGTCGGCAAATTGTGCTTGTGTTGGTTTGTCTCCTGTTTCAAAGTATTGTTTTAATTGTGTTCTTGTTTTATTTGATGCCATTTTTTATTTATTTATTTTATTATACATATTAGGTATCCCAACGGACCACAAAAGTTGTATCAGTTTGATCTGATATAGGTATTGGTTGTCCTAGTTTACCAATAACTAATAATTCATATGCTTGGTTATATAACCCAATCGTTGATACATATGGTCTAAAATTAGAACTCGTAGTAAAGTTAGCTAAATTATAAGGATTTTCAAATTTATCTCTTGCTGAAAAATTAGTAGTGCTATTAAATTCATGTTCTTGAACATTACAATGATATTCATGTTCATAAATTAAATGTGAACCTTGGAATTGTAGTGTTTTTATTCCATTTTCAATTCCTGCATCTACTATAAAGTCTTCTCCAATAGTCATACCATCAGTTCCTATACCTATAGGTGTCCTTAAAATATCATGATACTTAGGATGAGTAATAGTTGCAAAACCACTTTGATAAAAAATGTTTCCTATATATGGAGAAGCATTAATACTTTCTGATATATTTGCTATTTGAGTTGAGTTATATGCTCTAGACCATATATTAATATTATTTAATTGTCCATTAAAATGTTTAATAGTACCTTTATCAGAAAGATAATAATTATCTACTTCAAAATTACCTCCTATTTCTAAATCTCCAACTCCAATAGATATTTTATCTGAGGTAGTATTATGTCCTTTTGAACCTATATATAGGTTAGCTTTATTTTTTGTTTTTTCTTTAAAACTATATAGTTGGGAATCTATTTTATTACCATCAAACCAAAGTTCCATTATAGACGCTGAAGTTTGGCATAATATATGGGAAGTTCTTTTAGCTCCTTCAGCACTAGAAGTTATTTCTCCACTAATAGTAATTGTTTGTTCTCCATCAGATCTTGAAAAATATAATGATTGACTCCTCATATATATTTCAAAAGGATATTGAGGACCAGCATTTGTATCTAAAGGAGAAGAACCACTTACATGTACTGTTTTAGTTCCACTTTTAGCAATAATATATCTTTTTTCATTAATATCCATACCCCCATCAGATCCTGTTGCTTGTGGTGTTATCCAAAATGAAATTGAAAAATCATCATTACTATTAAAATTAAATTTATCATCATGGTTAATTTTAATAGATGATGTTATAGCACTATTAAAATTTATAGAGGGAAATTTATGACTAGAAGATCCTAAAGAAGAAGATTTGAAAGTTATATTAGTATAATTTAATTCATTAAGAACATAACTATCGTCTTCATCTTTTGGAAAATATCCTAAAGGAAACCTAGGTACTGTAGTGTAAGAAGAAGATGCTTTTGGGTTTACTGAACCTCTTCTATAATGACTTCTAGCAACTGTTGGATGATTTCCTATAAAAGGACCTTCCATAACTATAGCATATCCATCATAAATACTTAAATCATATTTTTTAAATCCTTTAATAGGATCTAATCTAAATACATTGCTTTTAATATTAGGATAGTTATCTATAATAGTACCACTAATAATTAAATTACCAAAAGAATCATCTGTAACTTCGTATTTACTAGAACTTACATAAAATGAAGATTTTCTTACTTCAAATCCATACAAACCTGTGGGTATGGATAATATATTGATTTTTTCATATAATTCTCTACGTTGTTTAAGATAATTTAAAAAATCTTTTTTTTTACCTACATTTTTTATATAATTGTTATAAAATAAATGATCTATTTGATTATATTTTACAACATTTTTTGTATCACTTCCATATGCAGCACTAGCTGAACTGTAAAGAGATATTGATTCTGAAGTATATTGTCCACTAAAAGTAGATACTTTATTAGTTACGGCAGAAGCAGAAGTAAAATCATATTGTTTGTGAGCATTAAAAGGTACCGTTGCTATATCGTTTGCTGAAAATTGTTTATAGACATATGCCATTCAAATAACATTTTAATAGTCTAATTTTACTCTAATAAGTGCTTCTTTTGTAAAATCTTTAGCGACTGGTTGACTTAATTTTGCTATTGCTACTAACTCAAAAGCATCGTTATATAATCCTACTGTTGTAATGAATACTTTTGGATTAAGTCTCATTGTTGTAAATCTAATATTTTTATTATTATCTACAAAAGATTCATTATTAGTATAATTAAATTGACTGTTTGCTGCTCTAACAAAATAAAATTGTGAATTTATTTCTTCAGTAGTATCAACTATAAAAGATCCTGTGTTATCTAAAGAAATTTGATTTCCTACTGTAGATATATGTCTAAGGAATCTTTCATGAGGTTTTTGTTGGTCTAATGCTTGATTTGAACCTGAATAATATGCTGGATTTATAGATCCTGTAAAAGCATCTGCATTTAAAATTATTAACCCAGATTCAGGATAAAAATTACCATATGTAGAAGCACTAGCATTAATAGTTAGTTGGTTTGTTTTAGAACCACTAAGTACACCATTTGAACCTGATACTATATTATATACAGGTCCTAAATTAGAATCTGCTGTTTGACCATTTGTAACACTATCATCTGTAAGTTTAATAGTAGACATACCTGCATGGCCTGTTGCTGCTCCTGATATAGTTAAATTTAAAGACCCTAAAGTTAATCTTTGTTTATATCTAGATCTATTTATATTGATTACATAAACACTGTCAGGTGTATGAGTACCAAATTCAAAAAATTTAGTATCATCATTAAAATGTAATTGTCTATATTGATTATAAACAGTTCTTGTTGCTGTTATACCAAAAGAACCTGTATCATTAGTAAAATCAGGAGATCCTGATCCAAATCTATGACCATAAGATACAGCATATTGTACTTCAGCTGAAGTAGATCCTGTAAAATCATTATATACATCAATATAGAAATGACCTGAACTTGTAGCTGTTGTAAAATCTGCTTGTATAGAAGCTGTATGAGCTACTTTTAAATTATTTGTATTGTTTGTCCAAGTTGAAGTTACTAATTCTTGAGCTTCTCTGGTAACAATATCAGTGTTTTGAAATCTTGTATACATTATTATTTATTTTATGATGTAGTTTTATTAATAGTAAGTGGAATAGATATTATAGCTCCTGAAGTAACTCCTTCTATAATTATACTAGTAGTTCTAGTTAAAATTGTTGAGCTAAATAATTCATTACCTGTTGTAGCTACTATATTAAGAACAGTTCCTCTAATAGATTCTGAAGTTGCTATAGTAGAAAATTCATTAATATCTGCAGTTGAAGCAGAAGCTGTTCCTCCTGTAGCTGAAAAAGAATTTCTTAATCTACTATCTAAAATAGTAAATATATATTCTTCAGCACCTGCTGTGTTACCTCCTGTTAGATTAAAAGTACTAGGTGATATAGTAGCATCACCTCCTTGGTTAAGACTAATACCTGTAGCTGGGTATGATGTTTGTATGTAAGGAATTGCTTGTGCACCTCTAGCTAAAGTTATAAGTTTAGAATTCATTGAATTAGCTCCATTTGGTATTGCTTCAATTAAGGGCATATTTTCAATTGCTTCTGAAGCATATTGAGTACCATTTGGGTGACTTTCATTAAATAATGAATAATCAATTTCATCATCTCCTAAGGCAAATTGTGTAATTTTAAAACTACCATCGTTTCTTGCTAGTAATTCACGACCTCTTTTAGTTAAAATCGCATCTACTGTAATTGAACTGTTATCTAAGTATCCCATATTATTTGTGTTTTGTTATAAATATAAATTTTTTAAAAAAGATTATTATTTATCCTAAATTTTGTTGTGTGTTAGTTGTGTTTTCTATTATTCCTGCTTTTTCTAAATAAAATTCAATATTATTTTTTATTTTAGGTAAGCAATCTTGTGGTACTATAACTAAGCCTTTTTCTCCTATTCCATCAAAAAGTTCAGAAGGTTTATCTAAATTTAATATTAATGTATGATCTTTATCTAAAAATGATAATTCATAGTTAAAAGATCCAGTATAGAAATTATCAGATTTCATTAATTTATCAGACCCTTCACCATATCCAGGGTGAAGAAGAGTACCTGCAGGTGGATCAAATAAACCCCCACCTCCTGCTCCCGGGGCGAATGGAGATGGAGAATCTAATGGTATTTCAGCTAATGTATTAGGAGTACCATTTGGGTTTCCTGCATTAAATAAAGATGCACTGTTAGCTCCTATATATCCTATAACTCCTAAAGCCCCACCTTGAACGTAGCAATTAAAATCTTCTACTTTATCTACAGTAACTCCTGCTTGTATACTTCCTATAAGAGTTTGAGTTCCTAATGTTGCTGCTGTTGCAGTTGTAACACCATCTCCATCTACAGTACCTTGTAAAGATCCTGTAGGTGCACAACCTGCATCTGCACTTAATAATTGTAAATGAGCATTTTGAAGAGTATCTATAAAAGTATCAATTTTAGGTAAAAATCTGTTATCAAGACGACCTTTAAATACTAATTCATGATTTGTAGGTAACCCGTTATTACAACTATCTCCTTGTTCTATACCTAATTGAGCTTTATTTCCATCAACTTCAAAAGTACCTATACTTCTTTCATCATGTTGGTTTGGGGCAAAGTCTTTAGTACCTTTAAAAAAGGTAACATGTACTTCTGTTTTTTCTTGTTCTGTTAAAAATGGATCTGTATTACGTTCAGATAAATAACTTAAAGTATCTACTCCCATAAATCTACTTGCAGAACCTAAACCTGAAGCACCTAACATTCGAGCTTGTGTTTCAATATGTACTCCTTCTGTTTGGTGTTTTATAAAACCATAACTACCAGTATAATATTCTTGGGTAAATTTATTTTCATGAATTGAAGCAGAAACAAATAGGGGTCCTATTCTTCTATGATCAAAAAGGTGTCCATGATGTCCACTAGAAGTACCTGCATTAAACATTTCAACTACACCATATCTAAATCTAAGTTGATCTTCTTGAGCTGTTACTGTACCTGTTGCTGTAGATCCAGTAACAATAAAATTATCTCTAAAATTTCCTTTTGTATATAGATACATTGAGTTATTATCTAATAAAGATTTTGAATGTGCGGGATCTAAAGAACCTGATTTTTCTCCTGCTTGATCAAATGAAAAGGTTTTAAGTAAATATCCTTTATTCATTTTTACTCTATAATCTCCTTTTAAATTAGTACCTATAGATTCATCTATAATTTTTACTTTACACCTAGTTCCTGTATGAAAATCATTAGTTACAAACCTGTGAAATTCTTCATAAGGTTCTACAGCCCTATCTATAATAGTAACAGAATCATCTGATGGATTTATAAGTAACATTTTATTAATCCCTACATATGAATGACCTTTTATAGTAGCAAATTGTGGGTCTTCAGTTCCACCTATAACAGTATTAGCTATATATAAAGCTGTTGTTTCATTATTAATTACAGGAGTATCTCCTAATTGACCTGTTTTATCTCCTAACCACCCATCTTTTTGATATCCTCCTATTATAAAATCTACAGTTATTTCAGCAGTTCCTATTCCTACAGTTTCTACTGGAGTAAATTTATTAATTTCTTTACCTGTAATTTTTGACCCATCATATCTAGGGTTTTTCCAAGGAGCTTGATCTACTAAAGCATCATCAAATTCAGCTCCCATAAGTCTTTCACTAAAACTATGTGTTACAAGTGAAGAAGCACTTGTTGGAGGAGTACCTGGAAGGTATTGAGTCATTGAGCTATCTGGAAAAAAATCGTTTGAATAGGGCATATCTTATAACTTAAAGGGTATAACTTCCATATAAACTTGAACTTTGCAAGAAATATTCTGTGTATTTATAATACTTATTAGATTTTCTTCCTTTCATTACATTTCCTAATAAAACATCTTGTTCTGGGAGTTGTGGTTTTGGGTGAATTTGATTATGAGTTACAACTCTTGGAGCATGGGCTTTATAACTAAATGATTTTGTACCTGTATAGGGTTTAATAGGAGCTTGGTTTGATTGTTGGTTTTCAGCGTTTTTATCTCTTAAAAATGGATCTAAATATTCATCATAAATTCCTATAGTAGTATTAGTTCCATAATCTTTTCTATATCCTTTACTAGAAGTTAAATGGGATGTAAAATTATTATGACCTATTACATATGATCCAGGATCATGTTGTCCTTTAACATTATTACTTGTTAGTAATTTTGTTTTACCTAAATATTTTATACCTTCTTGTCCAAAATCTTTAGCACTTGAAGAAGCCATATTATATATTTTATTACCTTCAAAAGGAGTAGACAGTTGAACCTCAATAGTTTGATGAGATCCTGTTATCATTGTTTGACCATCAGATCTAACAGGTAAACTTCTTTGAATTTTTGGTCTTTCTAAATAATGTGGTTCTATTAATAGTCCTGTTTTGGTATTAGCTTTATAAGGAACAAATTGTTCTATTACTTTAAAAAGTGTATGGTCTAATTGTTGAACAACTTTTATATAGTCAAAATAATTATATTTTTCTTTTACTTTTTTATAATAATAATCTTTAATTTCTTTTAAATCTTCATATTTTGAAGAAGTTTGAGCTGAAGGTAAAGGGGATCCTATGTAATCATCTAATCTAAAAGCTCCTAAAGTATAAATTATATCCTCATTTATTTCATTTGTAGGAGAAAAGAAAATACCTAAATCAGGGTAATCAAGAGGTTGTCTATCTAATGTAGACGTTTCATTTTTAACTGTTAGAGATAATATGTTTTCATCTATTGTTCCTTCATCTAATCTTACTTTTTCACTTGTCCATGATCTACCAATAGTATCAGGAGTAGGTAAATAATGATTTTCTATTGTTTCTATCCACGATTGATTTGAAAAATTACTTTCAATATCAGAACCATCTCCTGGATCTAAATAAGGTGTATCTATGTCAGGATGAAAACTAGAACTATCTCTTTGATCATTACTACCTAAAGGTAATCTTAATACTACTTCATTAAAAGAAGAAGTAATATGATTGCCACTATACATAAAAGGTTCTAACGCATGTTTTTTTAATGTACTATGAGATAGCATTTCAAAAGAACCACTTTTATGAAAATAATATTTTATTTCTTGAAGTGAACCTGAATACCCAAGTGTATCTACACTATTAAGGGCAGGATCTGAATTAAGGGGCATACCTCCAAAAAAAACATTAGTTGCTCCGCTAGTGTTAGTTCCGTTATAATAGGGATCTCCAAAAGTTAAACTTCTCTGAACTTCAGGTATAGAAAAACTAGCAGTATAATGTAAAATATTTTTTAAAAAGTTAGCTTGATAAGCACCAAATTTTATATCGTCAGCACTACCTGAAGTACCAGGGGTTCCTATAAAAATATTCCAAAAATCACCATTAAATACTTTAAAGTTGTCTGTAGATGCTACTACTGTGTTATTAATGATAAGTTCTAATTTACCAAATTGAGACATGTCTCCTTCTTCATATATATCATTTTCTCCATAAGGATTTAAAACTAAATGAGGAGCTACAGAATTAATAGCACTACCTGATAAACTAAATAAATGTTGTTTTTCATCTTGTATTTCTCCTTTTCTAAGTGGTTTAATTCTAAATTCAATGGTTTTTGCAGATGAAGATAATGGTAAAGTGTACTGAGAACCCCATCTTGTTTTTATAAAAAACTCATCATCAGAAGAAACTCCATGTAATGTTAATGAAGATTTTTTATATGTAAAAGTTTTATAAAAATCTGCTGTTTTTAAATCTTTTAAAGGTCCTACTACTTGAGTAGACCCTCCATATTCTTTTATACTTAATATACTTGTAGGAAAACCATAACAACTCATTAATGCTTTTAAACCTCTTTTTGTTCCTTTATTTTTTAATAAATAAGGAGCATTGTGGTATAAACGCTTCATAATTTCTTTAGGAATATCTGATTTAGGTATAGACCCTTCATTTGAAGCAGTAACTAAAGTTTGATTAATAGGAGTATTATAATAATTTAAAGAATTTCCTCCTATAACATATTCTCCTATTACTAATTCTCCAACTGTATTTGCAGGACTAGTACTTTGACCTAAAATATATTCTATTAGATCAGCATTTTCAAATTGATCAAAAGATTCTATTCCTAAACTTCCTAACTGGAGATAAACTAAATCTTTTGAAATACCATTAATATTGTCTGTATTATGGATTTCTGTCATTGACTTTATATAAGTCCATATATGGTCAAAATGTTGACCTACCATATTTATAAAACTAATATAAAAATCATTATCTTCATTTTCTATAATATGTTCTGGTATTAATCTATTTAAATTATGATGGTTTATTTTATCATATAAAGAAGCAGATAATAATTGACCTCCATATAAAGAACCTTCTTTAATACTATCCTCACTACCTAACCAAACTTTAGCTTCAGAAGAAGTTACTGCATATAATTCATAAGGTTCATGTGTGTTAGTTTTAGGCCAAGCAAAAGTTCCTGAAGTAAAATATAAAAATTGTTCATAACCATCAAACCCTTTTATTAGTTTTTCTTTTTTTCTGTATATATGACTTTTGTCTGTTACAACAACAGCAGCTCCAGATGTAGACCCTTCAATATTATTTATAGTGTTTATTTCAGAATCATATTTTTCAATTAATTTTATTTTATGTTGAAAATTTTTTAAACGTTCTGTAGCACTACTAAAATGAGTAAAATTTTCAAAATGATATACAGGTTCATCACTACTTCCTGTTGTAGGTCTTATATAATCATATTGTATATTTAAATCTATACCATCATCTTCTAATTTACTTAATAAATGTTCATAAGAAGAAGTTACTTTATAATTTAATATATCATCATATGATTTTAAACTTGAAGGCATTGATGCATATCTTTTAACATCAATATTAAAATTAGGAGGTCTTATACCAACAGTAGGATCTGTAAATGTTATTTCTCCTAAGTCTACATTTATAAAAAATGAATCTACTATTTCTTCTATAACTTTAAAATTTCTGCCCGTATGAAAATCACGGGAAAGAGGTTCAAGTGTTTTTATTAGCAATTCATGTTTAATAGGATTTTTATTTAATAATACATTAACAGCAGGTATTATTGTATCATCACCAAAATCAAGGGAGAATTCTTTAAAATATGCTGAAGATTCTATTTCGGAAATAAAACTACTAACAGCAGAATCAAAAAGTTCATTACTGATTGAAGGAGTAACAGATCTTATTTCTAATCTATTGTCAGATATTTCTTTTACTAAAAATGGATATTGATCAGAAAGAGTATCAAATATTTTATTTTTAAAAATATTTACTTTTAATCTAAATTTTCCAGAAGTATATCCAGCATTATTTAAAATAACTTTTCCATCAATATCTATAGTATTAGATGGAGCTTCTCCTATTATAGAATAATCTTTACAATCATTAACTGTAAGTTCTAGATTACCTTCTGTATCATAAATGTGTACATCTATATAATCTCCTTTTCTACCAAAAGTTTTATTTAGTTCTTGAGAATTTACACCTATTCTTAGAGTATCTACAGATACAGGGGGGTTAATAGTAGGGTCAACTGAAGAAGTTGATTCTGAATCTAATATAAAATATTCTTCTGCCATTTTTAATCTCTTATAATTATCGCATCATCATCATCTACTAATGCTCGACCATACCTATTAATTTCTAAAACAGGTATGTAAATATCTTCTGTTTTTTCTATAGGGGGACCAGTAGATATTCCCCCTAATGTAATATTATCTACAAAAATAATAAAATTAGAATCTTCTATAGGACCTCTAATTTTTCTTATTTTATTTTTTAAATTACTATAAATACTATAATTTAAAACGGGTCTTTTTTTCTTTGAATGCATATAAAAAACTTTACCTTCTGATATTGCTGATTGAGGATTACCTTCATAAACTAAATCCATAATAAAATTTCCATTTTTAAAGTAAGGATGTTCTTTTTCTACTGAGTCTATTTGATCTTTAATATCATTTATTTGTTTTGTTAGTTCATCTATTTCTATTTGTCTAGGATTAGTATAGCCTTCAGGATAAACATATTCTGTACTTCTTGTTATAAATTCTCTATGTAAAAGATTAGGAATATTATAAAAATATTGGTTATATAAATCAAAAAAAATTTTTGGAGTTATTTTTTTAGGTAATAATTGAAAAATTTTTGTATCTAATCTTTCTTTAGCCTCTTTTGCTCCATAATATCTTTTTGTTAATTTTACATTTGGCATATTATTAATTATTATATGAGTTTATTTCAAAATTACTACCTCCATTGTTAGGATTAAATGGATTATCATTTCCTACTCCTGAATTATTATAACCAACAGTTCCATACCCTTTTAATCCTATAAATTTTATTTTAGATCGATCTGCATTTTCCCATTTAATTCTATCAGGCCCTGAATCACTAAATCCCATATCTAAATTTATACCTGCATTTTTTAAGTCTCTTCTTCTTCTTGTATAAACTCCTCTACCTCCTGTTAAATCATATAAAACAAACCATTCTTGTGAACCTACATCAATACTAGCAATATCCCATGTTTTTGATCTTATTGCTAATATTACATTATACCTTTGATCATACCTAATTATAGGTTGTCCATAAATAGGAAAAGTTCCTCCATTTACACGAATTTCATCTCCAGTAAAGAAATTTACAAATCCCCCAAGATATGATAAATCTAAATATATGTTACCTACTATAGCTTGTTTTGAATAGTATTTAAAAGATAAATCATCAAATTTAGATTGAAGATCAGAATCTTGATTTAATCCCCCAAATAAACTAGACCCAGGTGCAAAAATTCTATTAGTACCAAAGGGTGTATTTTGATTAAGTTGATCTACATTTACAACTTGATAATAACTTCCCATTGAGGGAGAAGATGGTAACCCATTAAGTATGTGTGAGTCAGTCTCTTCATTAGGTTTAAGTTCTCTGTATTTAATTCTACCTTCAGCATAAACTATACCTGTAAATTTTCCCATAGGTCCCCATTCTCTTATATAATCAGATATAGGCATTACACCTACATCCATAGCTCCCGCAACATAAGCAGTATCATATGTTAATTCTCCAGGAGAATTTAACGTATAAAGTTCACTAATATTAGTAGGCATTCCTGAATTATTTAAACTAAAAGTTTCTCTAACAAATCTTTGTATTATTTGGTCTCCTTTATTAAATTGTACTTCTACAATTTCAGGTAATACTTCATCAACTGTACCATTATCTACTAAAAATTTTATACGACATCCTTCGTTATTTACAAAAAATTGACCTTGAGATGCTCCATTATCATTTAATATAATATTATACACATCTTGCACTTCATTACCTTCACAATAAAAAGATGCTTCATAATAAGCAGAAGTAAGTTCTAAATCTACATCTTCTGCTATTAAACTATTTCCTTCTAAATTTAAGTCAGGATAAACATGTATGGGTGTACCATCAGGTATTAAATTTAATTCTTCTATAGTAAGATAATATATTCCTGTAGTTTCTCCTATTTCAAGACCATAAGCTTTTCTAATAGTATTATATACGTTAACATCTGCAATAGGTCTTTTTCTTCCTTCTTGCATTACCCATACAGTAAACATGTCTTGATAAGGTTCTTGATCTGGACTTTCTCCTGCCATTAAAAAAGACCCATCATCATATACACTATGCTCATTAATATTTGGTAATTGACTATCTGTTAGTTTGTTATTCCATTCATCAAGGTCATATAAAAGTGTATCTATTCTATTGTCTAAAGTTTGATTAAGTCTATAAAACACATAATTATAGCTTTGTTCTATTATTTCATTATGTGATAATTTACCTGTTTTTTTTATTTTAAAGAAAGAATCATTATACATATTTTTAATTCTTTCTGGGTCTATAGGATCTCCTGATTTGGCTAGTTTTTCAAATTTTTTATTTATAACAGTATTTGAGTGTTTATTACTTGTTATTCTTTTACGTAGAGATTTATTAGCCATAAATTATTTTTATTATCTAACAACTTTAAAATAATATTTATCATCATAAATAGCTGTTCCATCATTGTTAGTGTGTTTAAATAAGATACGATAATATCTTTCTGGTTGTAATCCTTTCATATATACTTTAAAGTACATACCTTCTGAGTCAGCACTTAATTTTGTAAAATTAGTATCAAAAGGAATAATTTCTCTTTCTGTGTGAGCATCTCTTATACTATAAAAAGAAGCTGTTGTAAAGTAGCCTGCATTTAAAAAATTTGAACTTGAAGCAAATTGTCTTGTTGGATATTTATCTCTTACATGAATTCTAAAAGTAGCTACATCATTTTGATTATATTCTTCTTTATTTCTATACAATGAAACATTTAAATCTCCTGAATATTTAGCACTTCCTGTAAGAGAATCATTATAGATAGAATCATCCCATTTAAATGTTAATGTAGGTGGGTATATTGTGTGTGTATCTGTTGAAAAATATTGTAAATCACCAAAAGCACTTCCTGTATCTGCTTCAATTATTTCTGGTTTTTTTATTAAAAATCCATTATTAGGTGCCCCAACAGGAAAAGTACTATTATTAAATAAGCTAGCACTATGTTTTTTTACTATATCTGTAACATCAAAATCAGTATCTAAAGAATCACCTGCTAAAAATTGTTGAGTAGAAGTAAATCCACTAGCTGTATACCAATTAGCTCCTCCTTGAGTTAATAAAGAAGTGATTGATCCTGTTGTACCTGTTGCAAAATTTGATGCTGTTACTCCTAACCATTCTGTAGCTACAGTTGTATTATTTCTAAATATCCAACTACATCCATTTGAACTTGTTGGTAAATTAGAATATCTACCTGTACCTTCATCCCATGATTGAGATATAGCAAATACATTTAAATTTAAAGTTGCATTTAAATTTTTAGAATTTGCATTAAATAATTCAAGATTAACTTTTGAAGTACTATTATTAAAAGTAGAATGACCTATGGTTTCAGATATTAAATCTGTAATTTCTTCATTTTTAAATTTAATTAAAATTCTTGAAGGATAAAATTTTTGATCTGTTGATCCTCTTTCTTTAACTACTTCTAATATTTCATCATGACCTGCATTCATTTTTGATCTATCAGGATGACTATAGATTGTTGTATCTTTTTCAGGAAATAAAAAATAATATGCCATATTAATAAGTTATTACTCGACCTTTAATGTCTGTGTTAGGGAATTTTAATTCAAATATACTTGGATCCATTGATGGATATATTATACCATTTTTAGTTGCTGCTTCCATATCATATCTATAAATAGAATATCCTCCATAAACTCCTGATTTATTTGAAAATATTACATTTTCTACTGTTTGTACACCACGTATAGATCCTATTAAATTTTTAACATCTGCTATTACAATAGGTTGATTGATTTGTCTTGAATCATTACTAAAATATTCTCTTAAATTAGTAATACATTCTAATAATACACTATTATTGTTATAATTTTTAAATGTTGTAATTTCAAATTCAATTGCAAAATTTATTATAAAAGCATTTTTAATATTAATTGCATCTGTTAATGTTCTATGTTGTTCTAAATATGTAAGTAAATTTGTCTTAGTAGCTTTATTTATTGTTGTAAATAAACCTTTTTGATTATATCCTAAAACATATAAATTTATAGCTAATGGGTTTGGAATTCTATTTGGTTGTGTAGTTAGAGGGGATATTTGATCATCTTGAGTAATGTAAGCTTTAGCTATACTTCCTAAACGAGAAGGCATTAAAAGAGTTCTAACAATATAATCTTCTTTTGTTACTGTTCTTCCTTGAGTAGAAAAGTTAGCCATAACATTTAATCTTATGTCTTCTATAGAATCTCCACTACCTCCTCCTCTTGCTGCTTCCACATTAGTAGAAGTAATAGATGATCTAATAAAATTAGCCATTCCAACTTGTAAATTAGGTTTAGAAACAATTGTAAGTTCACCTACATCAGTAATAGTATTACTATTTACATTTGCTTTTAAACCTCCTCCTACTAAATAATCTACTGTTATAGTTACATTTTGTGGTGCTTGACCATAAGTTTTTGTGTATAAAAAGTTTGATGGATCATAAGTTTTATCTAACTTTGATAAACCATCTTTTATTCCTAATCCTACATTATCTGGATTAGGTATAATTTCTTCATCAGATTGAGCACTTGTTCCTGCCCCAAATTGAATTTCTAAAGTATTGTCTGTTTTTATTCTACTTATAAATCTTTTAGGAACTTCTTTTAATTTAAGTAAATAAGGAGTTTCATGATTATATTGATGTAATTCAGGGTCGTTAGCTGCATTATTATTAACTTCTTGATATACAGTATCTTGTGCTAAATAAGGTACTTCTGTCCAAGTATTACCATTTGAATCTGTAACTCTTTCTACAGATATAATATTTGTATCAAATAAGCTAATAGTTTTAAATCGTTGAGCTGTTCCTATTGAAAATTCTTGACTTTTTACGTTAGCAGATATAGCTTGTGCTTGTTTTCTTAATATATAATATTCTGGTTTAGCATCACTGTCATACTGATATATACTTGCTGTAACAGGAGATAAAGAAGAAGAATATGTAAAATCACAATCATCTATTAAATAAAAAGAAGGACCTTCAGTAGAAATAAAAGTAGAACTTTGTTTTATATTTAAAGCATAATCATAATCAGGGACTCTTGCACCTTCTTCATCTACTTTAGCAGGAACTAATTGAGTTATATCTAAAGAAACAGCTGCAGCTGATGTAACTCTAGGTTTATAACCCATAGCATAAGCCATATTATATAAATTATTTTGATTTTGTGCTAATAAAAGAAAAGACTCTTGAAATTGAGTATCAGTATAAAAGGAAAGAACATCTCCTACATAAGCAGCCATTTCTAAAAACATCATTCCAGGATTTCCTTCACTAAAATCATTAAAATTGTCAGGAAAATAAGTTCGTGTAAATTCTAATAAATTTTGTTTAAATGTAGCAAAATCCTTATTTAGATAATTAATATCTCTAGGTTGAAATTGTGTTAATAATTTATTATAAGCCATTATTATGAAAAGTTTAATTTTATACTATCTAAAGATCCATCTAACAAAACTCTATATACTATAGTTATAAATATAGTATGTTCATCTTCACTTGCGCCTATATCTACACTAGTTACACGTATGTTTTCAACATATTTACTTATTTGAAAATTTATTTTTTCTTTTAGTAATTCTGTGTTTATTTCGTTTTCAAATAAAAGTTTTTTTAATCCTACACCATATTTAGGTAAGTTTATTCTTTCTCCAGGAACTGTTAGTAAGACATTTATAAGATTTGTTTTGACTTGTTCTTTTATAGTTTCAGTTCCTTGAAACATATTAATATCATCCAAAGGAAAAGCAACCCCTATCCTAACATTTTTATTAAGATCTAAAGGACTAATTCTTTTTATTCCTTGTAATATAGCCATTATGGTCTTTTATTATTTTTCTTTTTATCAATTGCTTCCATTAAAGCACTATAATCTCTTGTTACTGCATTTTGTACTTCTTCAGGGACTGATTCTACAGGTACTCCTCCTACAGTAGAAAAATCTCCTTCCATTGTAACAGGAGAAGTTCCTCTATCTAAATTTGTGTCTCCTTGAGCTGTTTCATTTAGTAAATCATTTAAAGTATTATTTGATGTAAACTGTTGTGTTTTAATGTGTTTTTTTGCAAAAATTTCTTGTTTTAAATTGTTAGCTTTTTGCAACACTGGTTTTTGTTCTACAATTTGAGGTTTATTTTCACTTTGTAAGTCTTCTTTAAGTGATCTAATTTCTCTACGTAGAGCATAGTCAATTTCTTCTCTAACTACTTTTCTAATTAGATTTTCAAAAGTTTTTGCTTTCATGTTATTATTTGTTTATGTTAA
>MDTA01025663.1_pt1 | contig 17066 bp, 14 predicted proteins | sample 811151 | NCBI WGS metagenome assembly MDTA01 (sample SAMN05326648, study PRJNA326480) | marine metagenome | isolation source: seawater | place: Indian Ocean: South | collected 2010
TCATCAGAAAATACAACTCCTTGCAAGCACATTTCTTCCCCGGTTGGTGCAAACGATATTGTTGTTAAAGTATTTAGGCCAGATGGTAAAACAGCTCCCGAAAATGAGAAACCAAGCCAGGTAGTACTAGAAGTACTTACTGTCCAACCAGCACTTGATGCTTCACCACCATTTGCATCTGTCAATTCAGCTCCAGTTACATCAAATTGAGCACCGCCTAATGGCTCAGGTGAATCATACATTACATCTACAGTATTATTTTCTAAATCAACACCACTAAAATATATTTCAGCAGTTTGTGAAAATGTTACATTAAATAACACAACCAATATCAATATACTTTTAAATAATCTCATTATTTTCCTTTTTTATTTAATTATTAAAGTCTTTTACTAGCCTTATTCCTACATTGGAATAACTTCTATCAGGTTCAATTTCACTATATCCCCAAACTTTTAATTCATTAGCAGTTTGTGAGTTGATAAAAGCTCCACCTTTTAAAATGTATCTGGAACCATCAGTATTAAGCGTTTTGGTCCATTCTCTCACATTTCCTGACATATCGTAAACTCCATAATATGATGGGCTATCTATGGTAAAATTATAACCATTATAATAACCAACCGGTGTAGTCGCCAAAAAATTTTCTTCCCAAGGATCACTGCTATTTGAGAAATTTGCATTTAACTCTGATATAACATCCAGACATGGAAAAGAAGTCTCACCAGTATCGCAATCAGAAATATTACATACAATAGATCCATTATCCTGGCAAAAATGCATTGACCATGGATAATTAGAATTAGAATATCCACGTGCTGCTTTTTCCCAATGTTTATCAGTTGGAAGTTCTAACTGATTGTCAAAAGCATATTGAAAACCACCAAACCATGAAATACCAGTAAGTGGATGATTCTCAAATCCTTCAGTAATGGAGTAATCATTACCATCGTAAGTTATACGACTGTTAACTGAGTTAAAATAAATTTTTTCCTCAGCAAAAAAACCCTCCTCTGGATGATTAAAATATCCATTGATAGTAATTCCATCATTTACCTCAATGATAATTAATTCATCTGAATAATCTCTTAAATATTTAACATATTGAATATTTGTAACTGGGTATTTTAATATTTGATATGAATCATCAATTGATAAAGTATCCATAGATATTGGTGGTCCATAAATATATTGACCACCAGGGATATTAACCCAATCAAAAGTATCAGGCCAAATACGTACAACATTACTAGAATCAGACATATTGTAACCATCAGTTATCACTAACTGATAATAATTATTTTGATCAATTGAATCGTAAGGATATAGTTGAGATTCAGTTTGTGTATATCCAAGTAAGTCATTTTCTCCGTAAATATCTACCACAACCGCATCATTCATCTCCGCGTTATCTGCATTTAAAACTGTATAGTGACTAAAATCATTATTGTTACTCATAGACCACTTTAACTTAAAATTATTGTTCGAAGTAAAATATGGTGAATATAAATCAACAGCAATTGGTAAAGAATATCCTTGGTATTCAAATAAATGAGCCGCAGTACTTATCGAAGATTTATCCCAAAAATCTACAGTCTGAATCCAAAAATAATTATCCTTATTAAAATCATATCTAGGTTCACTGTTAGCATTCTGAGTAGAGATGGTTAATGAATTTGTAGAAAAATTTGAAATTTCAAATTCTTGCTCAGAATCTGTAAAATCTGGTGATGTGGAATGGTATATTCTATAATTTTTAAAGTCAAATGTGTCAACCATTGAAATTTCGGACCATGTAAATGTTATAGAATCAGGATCAAATTGGATATTTTCAAAATATGGCATCATAGGAGCAGCATTAATAATTTCATAACTTTCATCACTCATTGTTGATTGTCCCCAATAATCTACTGTAACTATATCAAATGATATTGGAGATGATAAATCAGGAGACTCAATAAATATATAATTTACAGAAAAATCATTTATATATGCATATTGTTCACTACCATTTTTTATTATTTTATATCCAATAACATCATTATCTGATGATATATTCCATGTCACTAACATATCAGTGGTATTGTAAACAACGGTATCGATACTGACTGGTAACGGATATGAATCTAATTCATGAGTAAATGATTGACTAATAGCTGATAAATTAAAAGTATCTGACACTTCAACTTTAAACCAATTATGAATCGTAGGTGTAAAATTTCCACTTGGTTCAAAATTTAAAGTATGAGATAAAATATCTTTATTATAATATTTGGCTATTATGGTATAATTTTCATCTGGAAAATTTTCATTCCAATGATACAGTGTGTAATTCATAAAATCATCAGCATTTGATTGATTCCAGTATATAGTCATTTCCTCGGTACTATATGTTATATTATTTATGTTTACGGGTATCGGTGCATTTTCTAGAGGAGAATTAACAATTTCGCTCATTGAGGCATAGTCAAATATGTCATTTACAATCAAATAATACTGAACTTGAACAAATGGATCGATATCTACATCTTCAAAAGATGTTTTTGTTCGATCAGATGTATTTAAGATACTAAACCATTCTTCTGAATTAGAAGGTATTCTTTTTTTTAAAATATATTCCTTAAAATCCATTTCTGCATTGGGCGTCCATGTTATTATATTTGCTCCATTAGTATATATAACTGAAATTATATGAGGCGTTACAGGATATGAACTTGAATTATCTACTGTAAGAACTATAGGATCAATATATTCATCACTAAAAGAGTAATTACCATTAACGTCAATAGCTTTAATAGTAACATTATAAATCTCATTTTGTGTAAAATATGGATCACCTGTAACACTTTTTACAGATGTATTTAAACCAAAACGATAGGGAGGCAAACTATCTATCATATTGTCATAATGTTCACCATCCAGCCATAGGTGAAGTTCTTTGACTTGATAATTGTCTTTAACAATGCATGAAATCTCCACAATCTGAGCTACAGGATTTTCTTGATTCAACTGAACTGAAATTATCTCAGGAGGTGTTAAATCTTCTGTATCGGTTACTGGATTATCACAAACTAACGAAAAGAGCAATACAATTATTAAAAAAAAATTATTAGAAATAGAAATTAACCTTAAATAAATATCCTTAATTTTAATATAAATTAGATTTAATTAAAAAATAATTTATATATTCTTTTTAGTTTTATTCCAGATATGATCCATTTCTTCTAAACTTGCTTCAGATAATGTTTTATTTTGCTTTTTTAACTCCATTTCAATGTATTTAAATCTGCGTTCAAATTTATAGATTGTACTTTTCAAAGCAGAATCTGGTTGAATTTTTAAATATCTTGATAAATTAACAATAGTGAATAAAACATCCCCCAATTCAGACTCAATTCTTTTTTCATTTTTATTGTTAATAGCATCTTTTAGTTCATTAATTTCTTCGTATACTTTATCCCATATTAAATCTATATCTTGCCAATCAAAACCAACTTGTGCAGCTTTTTCTTGAATTCTTGATGCCCTTGTAAGCGCCGGCAAAGAGATTGGAACTCCATCCAGGTAATTTTTCCTTTTTTTTTCTTTTTGCTTTTTTTCTTCCCAATTTAATTTTTTTTCTATGTTATTTTTTGAAAATATTTCAGGATGTCTTGATTTCAATTTCATATCAGTATTTTTAAATATTTCTTCAAGCTTAAAAAATCCATTTTCTTCATATAATTGCGCTTGAAAAATCAAATGTAAAAATAAATCTCCGAGTTCTTCTTTTACCTCTAAAATCTCTTCTTTTTCAATTGATTCTATTAGCTCATGTGTTTCTTCTAGCAAGTATGGAATCAATGTTTTTGTAGTTTGACGCGAATCCCATTCGCATCCATTTGGATCTCTCAATTTTTTAATTGTTTTATATAATTCCAAAAACCTTTCGAGAATCTTATTCAATTTAAATTCCCTAAGTTATTTTTATTTGATATTGGTTCAATGAGGACTTTATCAATTCGATGACTACTCATTTCCTTAACTGTAAATAAGTATCTTCCATATTCTAAATTCTGGCCAATTTCAGGTATATCGCCATATTTCGTAAAAATAAATCCCCCTAAAGTATCATAATCTCTATCTTCAGGGAATTTCATATCAGATTCTTCCTCAAGATCATATATTGATATTTTTCCCTTAGCAATGAAACATCCATTCTCTAATTTTAAAATTTGAGATTCTTCTTTATCATATGGATCTCGAATTTCACCTAAAACTTCTTCTACAATATCTTCTAAAGTAATGATTCCTTCGGTACCACCCCATTCATCTACAACTATTGCAACATTAGTTTTTTTTGTCTTAAAATCTTTTAATAAGTCGTCAATATTTTTGTTCTCTGGTACGAAAAAGGGTGGACGAGAAATTAAATTTAAATTTATTTTAGGTCTTGACCCAATTAAATATGGTACTATATCTTTTGCGAACAAAACGCCTTTTATATCATCAATATTTTTTTTATAAATTGGTATTTTTGAAAATTGTCTATCTTTAATGACATCCATAACATCATCTAGCGAAGTATTTGAGGGTAAGGCGACCATATCAACTCTCGGAGTCATTATTTCATGCGCATTTTTTTCATTAAAATCAAAAATAGATTGGATCATTTCTGACTCTTCAGCTTGCAATGTTCCCTCCTCTTCACCAATCTCTGTGAGAAGTTTTAATTCTTCTTCCGTATCAAATTCTTTTTCTTTTTTTATAGATAATAATTTAACCAAGCTATTTGTTATTGAATATATAACTATCACCAATGGAATTAATATTGTAAAGAAAAGTTTCAATGGAATATAGATAATTTTTGCAAATTTAAGTCTATTTTTATTTGCGAACAACTTGGGTAAAATTTCTCCAAATAACAGAACAATAACTGTCACCAAAAACACATCGAGGAATAATATCAAAGAAGGAGAATAACCTTTCGAAGTTGCAAAATCATGTGTAATTATTGCAGCAATTGATGCAATAATTACATTAATTATCGTATTACCTGTCAAAATAGCCACTAATAATTTCCTAGGATTTTCAATTAACTTCTTTATTTCTTCTGGTATATCATCCCTATGAATTTTTAGTTGAAATAAAGAAGTTTCAGATCCAGAAAATGTTCCAGAGAGTATTAAAAGAACAATAAAAAGAAGTATGTATTCCACTAAAAATAAAATCTTTCAGGATGTTTCATTAAATAATAATCTTCTAAATTGGTCATATTTTTCTTATCCTTTTCAGCTTTGTCATTAAAACCTAATAAGTGTAAAGCTCCATGTATTAATATCCTTTTAAACTCCTTCTGTACAGAACTATTATATTTTTTTGCATTTATATTTACTCTTCTCCAGCTAATATATATCTCTCCTTCAATATCATCTCCATGTTCCTCTAAGTTGAAAGCCATAACATCTGTATAGGCATCTACTTCAAAGAATTTTAGTTTTAATTTTCTTAAAAATTCATCTTCCACAATTATTAAGCTGATAAAACCTTCATGAATACTGTAATCGGAAAATATAGATTGAATACAATCTATAATTTTACATGTGGTAAACTCAGGTAAATTTAAACATTGCTCAAATATTTTTACTTTAATCATGAACTTGTTTTCCAGGATTTCAATATTTCTCTAGCTATAACTATTCTTTGAATTTCACTTGTACCCTCTCCAATTTCTAAAATCTTAGCATCTCTAAAAAATCTTTCCACATCATAATCACGAATATATCCATATCCACCATGTATTTGTATTGCATTTGTTGTTATTTCCATAGCGGCTTCACTAGAAAATAATTTAGCCATAGCAGCTTCTTTAATAACATTATGACCTTTATCCAGTAAATAAGCAGAATGGTAAACTAAATGTTTAGATGCTTCTAATTTCGTAGCCATATCTGCTAGTTTAAAACTTACTCCCTGAAAATTAGAAATTGTTTTTCCAAAAGCGTTCCTTTCTTTTGAATATTTTAATGCAGCTTCGTATCCTCCTTGAGCCGTCCCTAAGCTTAAAGCCCCTATTGTAACCCTACCAGATGTTAACGTTTCTAAAAATTGTCTAAATCCACTTTTAGGGCTACCAACTATATTACTTTTTGGTATTCTCATATCTTCAAAATAAACAGTTCTTGTATCGGAAGCTTTCCATCCCATTTTTTTTTCAGGTGGACCTATTCTCAAACCTTTTGTACCTTTTTCAACGATGAAAGCACCTATTCCCTCAGTTTTTTTATTTCTAATAAATTGAGCGGTGAAAGTTATTAAACCTGCAAATCCTGCATTTGTACAAAATACTTTTTGACCATTTACAACAAATTCGTCACCATCTAAGATAGCGACTGTTTGTGTATTTCCTGCGTCACTTCCAGCATTTGGCTCAGTCAAACCAAATGAACCAATTATTTTGCCTGAAGATAATTGAGGTATATATTTTTTTTTCTGTTCTTCAGATCCAAAATAATATAATCCACCTGTACCCAGTGAAGTATGTGCCATCATAGTTGCTGCTGTTGAACAACAGACTTTCCCAATTTCTTCTATTGCAATTACCAATGCTCTTATATCCATACCCGTACCACCATAATTTTCCGGCCATGGAATACCCATTAAACCTAATTTTGCCATTTTTTTTATAGATTCTTTGGGAAATTCACCTGATTTATCAATTTCTTGTGCTATCGGTTTCAATTCTTTTTGAGCAAAATCTCTTACCATCTCTCTTAACATTAAATGTTCTTCGTTAAAATATAAATTATCCATATTTACCATTTTATTAATGCGGATCCCCAGGTAAAACCCGATCCAAAAGCCGCTAAAATAATATTTTGTCCTTTTTTTATTTTTCTTGTTAAAACTGCTTCACTAAACGCTATAGGTATTGATGCAGAGGTTGTGTTTCCAACTCTATCAATATTTGAAATTATTCTTTCTTTAGGTATTTTCATTTTTTTTGCAACAAACTCTGTAATTCTTGAATTTGCTTGATGAGGAATAAGAATATCTAATTGATTTATTTTAAGATTATTTTTTTCCAAAGCTTCGTTTATTGCCTCAGGAAATCTTTTAACAGCATGCTTAAAGACCTCTCTACCATTCATATAAAGGTAGTGTTTACCTTTTTTTAATATTTCATCAGATAAGGTTGGTGAATCAATAGTCGATGGACTTTGTATATATAACTCTTTTGCATATCTACCTTCTGAATGTATATGAGTTGAAATTATACCTTTATCTTCTTTGGTTGCTGAAATAATTGCTGCACCCGCTCCGTCAGCGAATATTACTGCTGTATCACGTCCTTTTGAGGATAAATTTAAAGTTGTCGATTGAACCTCAGAGCTAACTAATAAAATATTTTTAGCTTCTCCAGTTTTTATATACTGATTAGCAATTGATAAGCCATATATAAAACCTGAACATTGAACACGAATATCAAGAGCTCCAATATTATTAAATCCCATTTTATCCTGAAGTAAGCAACCTGAACCCGGAGCGTAATAATCCGGTGTAGATGTTGTAAAAATTATCAAGTCGATATCACTTTCGGACATATTTGCCATCTTCAATGCGTCTTTTGTAGCAGGTATTGCAATATCTGATGGACCCTGATTGGGTAAAACAAAGTGTCTTTGCTTAATACCTGTTCTTTCTATAATCCATTCATTTGATGTATCCATGATTTTCGAAAGATCATCGTTAGTCATAATTCTTTTTGGTAAATAATGTCCAATGCCTGAAATAAATGCTTTATGCATGAATATTATCTCTAGTTTTTATATCTTTCAAATTTAATTGTATTGATGATTTTGTTTTTAAACTATTATCCTTTATTTCATAAACTATATCAATTTTTTTTCCAGAGATAAGATATTCATATTTTTCAATCATATTCAATCCAATTACTTCGTACATTACTTTTTCTCCAGAAATAATAAATTTAATTACATCATTATTTTTCCCAATAATTTGTGGTATGCCAATTACTTTGATATTTCTTGCTAAGAATACAGGATTTTCATTTCCAGGGCCAAAAGGTGATAAAAATCTTAAAAACTTTAATAATCTTGAATTAATATCTATCATATTTAATTTCGTATCAATATAGATTTTTGGTTTTAATTTTTGTTTATTAATTAGCTTTTCCGTTAAAGTATAAAATTGTGCACAAAATAATTTCAAATTTTTACTATCTATAGTAAATCCTGTAGCCATTGCATGTCCTCCATAACTAATAAGATGTTTTGAACATATCTCTATAGCATTATAAATATTAAATCCTAAAATACTTCTACATGAGGCAGTACCAATTCCATTTTTTTTAAAATTTATAATTATAGATGGTTTATGATACTTTTCCTTGATTTTAGATGCAACTATACCTAACACACCATCATGCCAACTATTACTGGATAAAATGATGGCTTTTCTCTCATTTATAGAATTATCATTTTTGATTTTCGAGATACAATCATTAAATACCGATAAAGTAATACTTTGTCTTTTAATATTCTCATTATTTAAATCTGCAGCGATATTTTTTGCTAAAATAAAATTTCTAGAAGTAATTAATTTTACTCCTCTAGCAGCATCTCCTACTTTACCGGCTGAATTGATTTTCGGTATAATTGAATATAATAATTGATCGATTGTTATACGGTTTTTAGAAATCTTACATTGATTTAATAAGGCAGTAATTCCTATGTTTTTTTCTTTCTTTATTTTGTTTAGACCATCTGTTATAATAGCACGATTTTCATCAATAATTGGAACAGCATCAGAAATAATTCCTAAAGTCACAATATCTGTATATTGTAATGCTAAGCTTGAATCTAATCCCATTGATTTACATATACCTAATGCTAGTTTTAGGGCAACTCCTGAACCACTTAAGCCTTTAAACGGATAATTACATGAGTTTTGTTTCGGATTAATAATTGAATATGCTTCAGGTAATTTCTGTTTTTGATTATGATGATCAGTTATTATAGTATGAAGATTCTTTGTATTTGCATATTCAATCTCTTCGAATGCACTGATACCGCAATCACAAGTAATAATTAATTTTGCGCCAATTTTTGATGAAAAATCAATTCCATTTTTAGATATCCCATGACCCTCAATAAATCTATTTGGTATGTAGTAATAAACATCCACATTTAATGATTTAAAAAATAAAAAAAGCATTGAAGTGGCAGTAATTCCATCAACATCAAAATCACCTAAAATGACAATAGTTTCTTTTTTCTCTATCATGGTTTTAATAAATTCAACAGATTTTTTCATATTTAACATGAGAAATGGATCATGCAGACTATTGATACTAATATCACAATATTGATTAAAATTCTTTTTATTTTTTATTCCTCTTTGGGCCATAATTACTGCTATGGGTTTAGGTAGATTGAACTTACTTTGAATATTTTCAACTACATCTTTAGAGGTTTCTTTATAGTTCCAATGATAATTCATTTTAAATAATTTGGAGTCGATTTATAAGCCGAATTCTGTATTCTTAAAAGAATGATGGTTATTCATCTTCATTAAATTTTACAATTTAATTCATGCAATTTACCCGCCCTTTCTGCGGACAACAGAGGGCTACTTAATCTTGCTCCAGCTGGGGTTTGCCTGGCTTTACTGGTCTCCCAATAAACCGGTGGTCTCTTACACCACCATTTCACCATTTTCTATTACGTGTAATAGCTGTATACTTTCTGTTGCACTTTCCATTACTTAAATCCTCCTGTTAGGAGGCAGCTTGTCCTGCGGAGTTCGGACTTTCCTCTCTAAAAATTTTTAGAGCAACCATCAAAACGACTCCAATTTTAATTATAATCTTCCCAAAATAAAATTATTCCACATGAGTGACAGGTGACCACTTTATCACCTTTTCTGATTTCGATGACAGTTTGTGGTGGTAAAACGTTGAAACATGAGCCACAAGCATTTTTATGTACACTAGTAATACCTATACCTGATCTGCCACTTTTCATTCTGTTGTATAATCCTAAAAATTTGGTATCAATTTTTTTTTCCAAATCTGATCTTTTTAGATGCAGATTTTTATATTCATCTTCTGACTCGTTTAATGCATCATTTAAGTCTTTTTCTGATTGACTTAATTTTTTTATCGTTTCTTCGATATTTTTTGAATTTTCTTCTAAATTTTTAATAATTGTTTCTTTTGATTCACTTAATTCACTAAAAGAATTTTGAGTATTTGATAGTAATGATTTAGAATGATCAATTTCAGTTAAAAGAGCATCATATTCCTTGTTAGTTGTTACTAAATAGAGCTGTTTTTTATATTTTTCTAACTTATTGTTTGTATCTTCTATTATGTGTTTTTTTTCAAAAAGCTGATTATCTAATTCTTTTAATTTATTTTTTCTTTCATCACTATCAATATTTAGTTTTTTAATAAATTCTTTTTGACTTTCTACGAGCTCAGGCAAATCACCCTTTAGTTCATCTATTTCATTTAGTCTAAAATCTATATCGCCTATTTGAATTAATACTTGAAGGTTATTATCCATGTTTTCCTGATTTTTATACAAAAATGCACCCTTATAGGTGCATTTTTTTTTGTTGTGAAACTTTATTTTTTTCTCTACAAAAAAGAGCTATATTCTTGAAATTATATTTATTTATTTTAATTTTCAAAATCCGTTTAAATTTAAGAAATAAACTATATCCTATCCAAGGTTGATGAATATTAAAATAATTTTATTTTTGATTTTTTATGTTACTTGTAATTTTACCATCTTTCATTATTAATTTAATTCGTTCGCTGCTAAACCAATATGGAATTTCATTTATATTTTCAATATTCCAAAAAATTAAATCTGCTTTATAATTCTTTTTAATTAGACCAATTTTCTTTTCTGAATTCACAGCTTTAGCTGAACTATATGTTACAGCCTTAAAGGCTTTTTCAATTGATAATCCACAATAAAGACACCCTAAAAACATGATAGTAGGTAAACTCTTAATAGTGGATGAACCAGGATTAAAGTCAGTCGCTAAAGCAATTTCTATTCCATTTTCAATCATTTTTTTTCCATTTGCATATTTATCTTGGCCTAGAAATAAAGTGGTACCTGGAAGTAATGTTGCTATTACATTTGAATCAGCTAATTTTTTGATTCCTCTGTTTGAAACCTTCATAAGGTGATCCGCTGAAATTGCACCTATCTCTACAGCTAATTCGGCAGCTCCTGAGTCCATAAATTCATCAGCATGTAATCTTGGTAACAAACCATATCTAAGACCAGTTTCTAATATTTTTCGTGATTGATTTACTGTAAAAAATCCATTTTCGCAAAAAACATCACAATATATTGCTAATTTCTCTTCAGCAACTTTAGGTATCATCTCATCACATATCATATCGACATACTTATCTCTTTTTTTTTCAAAACCTTGTGGAAATGCATGTGCACCCATAAAAGTAGGAAAAATATCAACACATGTATTTTGATTTATATCTTTCAAAACTCTAAGAGATTTTATTTCGTCATCTAAAGTCAATCCATAACCAGATTTAGCCTCAATAGATGTTGATCCATTTAAAAATAATGATTCGATATTTTCCAGAGTTTTTTCATATAGTTGTTCATAATTTGAATTTTGAACATCAAAAACTGTGGATTTTATACCACCTCCTGCATTTTCAATATCTTGATATGATTTACCAGATATTCGCATATTAAATTCATTTGAGCGTCCATTTAAAAAAACTGGATGTGTATGACAATCAATAAAGCCAGGAGTAATACAAGACCCCTTTGCATCGATTTTCTTTGAACGGTTTGGAATCGTTTCACATATTTCTTGAATTATTCCATTATCAATTACGATATTTTTACCGGTAATTTCATTAATTTGATCTTTCATTGGATCCCAGGTGAAAATTGATTTTATATTTGTAATGGTACTAATCATTTAAACATATTGATCATAGGTAACTTAAGATCTCTTTTTTTAGCTGTATTAATAGCTTTTTCATATCCCGCATCTGCATGTCTCATTACGCCCGATCCAGGGTCATTTGTCAAGACTCTATTTATTCTTTTTTTCATCTCCCTTGTGCCATCTGCAACAATGACAACTCCAGAATGAATAGAGTATCCCATTCCAACGCCACCACCATGATGAACTGATGTCCAACTACTTCCACCACCAACGCTTAACATCGCATTAAGTATAGGCCAATCTGCAACAGCATCAGATCCATCTTTCATTGCTTCGGTTTCTCTATTAGGTGAAGCTACTGAACCACAATCTAAATGATCTCTTCCAATTACAATTGGTGCACTAAGTTCACCACTTGCAACCATATCATTTATAACTTCACCAAAAATATTTCTTTCTCTATAGCCAAGCCAACATATTCTTGCTGGTAAACCTTGAAACTTTACTTTTTCCTGAGCCATTTTAATCCATCTAACTAAAGATTTATCCTCAGGAAACAACTCAATGATTTTTCTATCTGTCTTATAAATATCCTCAGGATCTCCTGACAATGCTACCCATCGAAAAGGACCCTTTCCTTCACAAAACAAAGGCCTAATATATTCAGGAACGAAACCAGGAAAATCAAATGCATTTTTTATTCCAGCATTTGCTAAAGCTTGTCCTCTTAAATTATTACCATAATCAAATGTAATTGCGCCTTTTTTTTGAAGATCTAACAATGCTTGACAATGTTCACCCATTGTTCGATAAGCTTCCTCTATATATTTTTTTGGGTTTTTTTCCCTTAAAACATTAGCTTGATCTAATGTCATTTCATTCGGAATATATCCCACTAATTCATCGTGAGCAGAGGTCTGGTCTGTTAATATTTCTGGTATAATATTTTTTGATAACATTTCTTTTAAAACATCAACAACATTACCCAGCAAACCAATAGAAAGAGGTTTTTTCTCAGATTTTGCACGATTGGCTAAATTCATTGCTTCATCAAGATTATTAACTTTTTTATCTAAATATCCTGTTTCTAAACGCCTATTAATTCTATGAGGATCAATTTCTATCGATATATTAACACCTTCGTTCATCGTTACGGCCAATGGCTGTGCTCCACCCATACCACCTAATCCCGCAGTGACAGTCAAAGTACCTTTCAAAGAACCATTAAAATGTCTTCTAGCAACCTCAGCTAAAGTTTCATATGTCCCTTGAAGAATACCTTGAGTCCCAATATAAATCCATGATCCAGCAGTCATCTGCCCATACATCATTAATCCTTTTTGGTCAAGCTCTCTGTAATGATCCCAATTTGCCCATTTAGGAACCAACATTGAATTAGAAATCACAACCCTTGGAGTCCAGTGATGTGTTCTAAAAACACCCACCGGTTTACCTGATTGTATTAATAATGTCTCATCATTTTCTAATATTTTTAATGTGTTCAATATTACATCAAGACATTCCCAATTCCTCGCTGCCTTACCCAATCCTCCATAAACAATTAATTCTTCAGGTATTTCAGCAACGTTTGGATCTAAATTATTTTGAATCATTCTGTATGCTGCTTCTTGCTGCCAACCTTTACAATTTAATTTTGTACCAACGGGTGATTTTATGATTTTAGAATGCATTTTTTCCCTTTTATTAATTTGTAAATAATTTCTTTTTTATGGGTTTAAACCAATTTAAATCTTTTTTATGATTATCATATGAGAAAAAACTGACTCCACCCATATTGCGTAGTTGAACTAATACCATCTTGTCGATAACATCCTCATTTGATTGATTATAACATCCGATTCCAATTATTATTTTTTCATGTAATCTTTCTGGTATTCTTTTTCTCATAAGATTTAAATCTCTATTAAATAAATCTATTTCATTATAATAATTCATAGGAAAAACTAAATCAATAATATTATTTTTTAGCCAACTTCCCCATTCCTGTGAAAATCTATTTTTAGCTTCCAACAAGTTAGGCTTCACAGCAGCAGAAAATATAATATTATTTTTTTTATTTTTTATTAATATAGATATATTTTTAACCAAATTAGAAACTCTATCTATTTTAAATTTATCCCAATTTTTATTATTTTTGTCGATTGAAAAGTAATTTTGACCAAATTTATTGTTTCCATAATGATTATCTTTAAATCTTATATAATCTAAATGAATTCCGTTGATATTATATTTTTTTATAAGCTCATCAACAATAGACAATAGGTATGAATTAACATTTGGATGAATAGGCGATAAAAATTTATTTGAATGAATGTGTGTTTGATATTTAAATGAGTTATCAAGCCATTGTCTTTTTCTATAAATCAAATGATTTTTATCTACCGGCGGAATCTTACTTGACCAAATTATGTACATATTAATCCAAGCGTGTATATTTATATTTAAATCATTACTTTTCATAATTATATATTTTAATGGATCAAAGTTTTTAGAAATAAATTTAGGTTTTTCTACAAAATCAGAGTTGTAAGCTGCATTATCTCTACTTCTTAACTGTACTAATAAATCTTTAAAATTATTTTCAGATGCAAAATCAAGTAATTTATTTATACTTTTTTTTGTTGCTAGCGATTCTATTTGTACCCATAAATAGGTATCAAGGTTTAAATTTGCATTTATCTGGGAAAAAAATAGGGCTAAAAATGAAATAGCCCTGTAATTTAATAAACAAAAATTAAGTTTATGTACTTTTATGAGATTAACCTAAGATTTCTCTTTTTCAACGACCTCAGCTTCTACAATATTTTCTTGAAATAAGTCACCAAATCCTACAAATTCTATCAATGATACAGGGGCGTTATCATTTTTTCTATTACCTAGCTTAATGATTCTTGTGTATCCACCATTTCTATCTTTATACTCAGGTGCAATTTCATGAATAAGTATATTTGCTACTTTTTTACCTAGCGAACCTGGAACTTTCTGCTGAATTAGCCTTCTTCCATGCAGATTCTCTTTCTTTGCATATGTGACTAATCTTTCAACATAACTTCTAAGTTCTTTCGCTTTAGCATCGGTAGTTTTAATTCTTTTATGAACGATAAGAGAGGATGCCAAATTCATCATGAGTGCTCTTCGATGACTGGCAGTTCTGTTTAGTTTACGTCCTTGTTTTTGGTGTCTCATTTTTTAGCCTTCGCTTTCTAAATAAGCATTTACATCCATACCAAAAGATAAACCCATACTAGTTAATTTTTCAACAAGCTCCGTAAGAGATTTTCTTCCAAAGTTCTTGAACCGCAGCATCTCACTTTCTTCTTTGTTAACTAATTCCCCTATGGTTCTTATTCCTGCTGCCTGTAAACAATTATGACTTCTTACAGACAACTCCATTTCATCAATACTTTTTAATAAAATAGACTTTATCTCAAGTGTCTCATTCATTTTCTCTTCATCTACCGCTTTTATTTCTCTTGAATCAGAAAAAAGAAATAATCCTAATTGATTTCTAAGTATTGTTGCTGCATGATTTACAGCATCTTTGGGATCGTAAGCCCCATCAGATAATACATCAAGGGTTAATTTTTCATGTCCCTCTCTAGATGCAGGAATTGGTTGAACATCAAAAGCAACATTAGTAATTGGATTAAAAATACTATCTATAAATATGGTTCCTAAAGGAGCTTCATCTCTTTTATTTTTTTCAGCAGGACTATAACCTTTTCCTCTAACTACTTTGATATCTATAGTTAATTCAGCTTTTTCTGTTAGTGTAGCTATATGAAAATCAGGATTCAACACATCAAACTCTTTTAAAGCATCACCAATATCTTTTGCTGTAAATTTTCTGGGACCCTTTAGCTGCAATGTTATTGTTTCATTTGCATCACCAATATACTTGAACCTAACTTCTTTAAGATTTAAAATAATATCTGGTAGATCTTCGATTACACCATCTACAATAGAAAACTCATGAGAAACTCCATCAATTTTGATAGCACTTATCGCAGCTCCTGGAACTGATGTTAATAGTACTCTTCTTAGACTGTTTCCGACCGTTAGACCATAACCTCTTTCAAATGGTTCGGCTACTATTTTAGCATGCGTATCTGAATTATCTACTATTTTAACTGAAATATCGGGATAATGCTTATCTTTTGTTGCTATCAATTCTATTTCCTTATTATTTGAATGTTTAATGAACCATTACTTGGAATATAATTCAACAACCAATTGCTCATTAACTGGTTCTGGAATTTCATCTCTTTCTGGTACACTTTCAAAAGTACCCATTAATTTTGCTTTATCAAGGAATAACCATGGCATCGGATTTTCTCCTTGAACTCTTCTCATTGAATCATGAAATATTTCTGCTTTTTTACTTTTGTTTCTAACTTGTATAACATCACCTGCTTGACAACTATAGGATGGTATGTTTACCAGTCTATTATTGACAATAAAATGTTTATGTGTTACAAGTTGTCTAGCAGCTCTTCTTGTTGGCGCTAAACCTAATCGGTAGACAATATTATCTAACCTAGTTTCAAGCATAATTAGCAAATTGTGACCAGTAGGCCCAGTTCTAGCCTGCGCCTTTTTAAAGTAATTTCTAAATTGCTTTTCTAATACGCCATATAAATATTTAATTCTCTGCTTTTCACGCAATTGCACACCATAATTTGAAAGTTTCCTTCTTCTTGATTGACCATGTTGTCCCGGAGGATAATTTTTTCTTGGTGATGCGAATTTGGATGATTCGAATACGGGAAATTCTAATCTTCTACATATTTTTGCTCTAGGTCCTCTAAATCTTGCCATTTATTATACTCTTCTTCTTTTAGGTGGTCTACAACCATTATGTGGGATTGGTGTTACATCAACAATTGATGTTATGTTTAATCCAGCTGTTCTCAAAGCTCTAATTGCAGCTTCTCTACCTGATCCTGGTCCTTTAACTCTAACCTCAACAGTTACAAGCCCCATACTCATTGCGTCAGACGCAGCCTTCTCAGCTGCTTGAGTCGCAGCAAATGGTGTACTTTTTCTGGATCCTTTTATTCCAGTACAACCGGCACTCCCCCATGAAATTACATTACCAA
>MDTA01107440.1_pt1 | contig 17066 bp, 12 predicted proteins | sample 811151 | NCBI WGS metagenome assembly MDTA01 (sample SAMN05326648, study PRJNA326480) | marine metagenome | isolation source: seawater | place: Indian Ocean: South | collected 2010
TGGTAGAAGGAAAAGGTGAGGTGCTCTTCAGTTCCAATTCCTCCCCCCGCCAAGGCATCAAACGGACGAGGTACGAATACGTGAATCAAACTTGAGATTTGAAAATTCATCGACGAGTCGCACTCGCGCTCACTGCCCACCGCACGCAGCCTCAATCAAGTCCTCGTGTCTGGTCACCAGCTCCCACTGATCCTTCGACAGGGAGATTCCCTTCTTTCCCGGCAGCTTGGCGCCGTCCTTCTCGTAAAATTCCCTGATACCGATCATCACCGAGCCGTTGAAAATGTCAACCGTCACCCGCCGATCCCTGCCGAGGACGCACACCGTCGCGTCGGATATCGGCTTTTTGGCGCCGAAATCCGCGATCCTCTGGTTCACCTCCCCAATCTTGGCGCGCAGCTGGCTCCACTGCTCGTACGGGAGGCTGATACCCTTCTTCCCGGGGAGCCAAACGCCGTCCTTTTCGTAGTACTCGCGAAGTCCGACGTACTTTTTGCCGCGAAAGTCGCTCACCGTGCACCGCCTCGCGCGGGACAGGGCGCATATCTGACCCTCCACCGCGCCCGCGCCCTGGCTCTGGGGCGCGACGGGAGGGGGAGGACCCGCGGAGGCACCGACGGGAGGGGCGGCGGGCGCTGGGGCGGGTGCACCGGCGGGAGGGGCGGAGGAGGAGCCGACCCTCCACGTCGGCGCGCCCCCCCCGGCGCCGTCGCTCCTCACCCTACCGGACGACTGCAACCTGTACAGGGCCTTGTTAACCTCGGACTTGCCGATCTTGAGGAAGCCCGCGAGTTCCTTGGCGGTGGCGCCGTCGTCGCCCTTGAGCTGGAGCGCCGCGAGGAGCTTGTCCTCGGGGACGGGCGCTCCGGGTGCCGCCGCGGCGGGGGCCACCGCCGAGGTGAGCGGCACGGTGTTGCTCGGAGCCGGCGCGGGCTCGCTCCACTTCTCCCTCGCGGCGTTCATGTCGTCCCTGCGCTTCTTGGGCGCCGCGTCGTCCTCGTCAAAATCCTCGTCTTCGTCCTCCTGGGTGTGGTCCCAGTCTCCGTCGTCGGGATCCTCGTTGTCGTCGTCGTCCTCGAACTTGACGAGCGAGCGTCGGCGCTTACCCGCCTGGCTCTTGGGGGTTATCCTCTTCGTCTTCCCGGGTGAGGCCTCGGCGGTATCGTCGAGCAGGAACTTCTCGATCTCCTCCTGCAGGCACCGCATCAGCGCCTCGTCGTCGCCGAGCAAGATCCCGAGCTGCGCCTCGACCATCTCGACGATTTGCTTCTCCTTCACCGTCTCGAGGTCCACGCCCTGGATGATCCGGCGCGTCGCCTCGCGCACCTGCGCCTCCTCCGCGGGAGACGACATGGCGGGCGGAGGGTAGAAAAAATTGGAAGCCAGCTTGACGGGGCGCGGGGGATTCTGAGGAGCTTGGGGAGAAGCGTGTGGAGGGGGGTGCCAGATCTGTACTTTTTGGTTTTTGGGGGGAATTATTTTGGGACAGAAAAAATTACAACTGTGTTGTGGCTCAGTTGGCGATGCCGTCGGTCCTGGTCGCCTCTCCAACCTCCTTCTCCATCCTCCTGTACCAGCCCTCCACGCTCTTAACGTTTGCCAGGGCGTCCTCGAACGTCTCGAAGGTCTTCACCGCCCTAAGCACGCCGAATACGCTGATATCCGCCACGTTTGGCTTGTCGCCTCCGCAAAACGCCGCGCCGCCCACGCCGTTCTCCATCCAGTCCTCCAGCGCCTTGTAAAGCTCCAACCTCTCGTCCTCGATGCCGTGCCTCTTCTTCAGCACGTTCTGGCTGATGAGGTACATGGAGACGGCGCCGGAGAGTCGAACGCTCTGACGCTCCACCCAGCCAAACTTACCCCGCTCGGTGATGTAGTCGAACGACTTGAAAGCCTCGGCCCACGTGCGGTAGATGTTTGGGGTGATGACGTGCACGAACCAGGCGTCCACCCACTTGGCCCACTTCTCCTCCTTCTCGGTCATGGCCTTGCCCCCGATGAACCCGGGGGGCGCGATCTTGCCCAGTCTCTCGTCGAGCGTGGCGATGATGTGCGCCGAGTCGTTGAGCTGCTCGTCGTCCACCGTCACGATGGGAACCTTGCGGTACTCCTTGCTGAACTTGATCTCCGACTTGGTCAGAGGGTTGACCTCCACGATGTCGTAGGGAATGCCGCGGTAGTCAAGGTACGCCTTCACCTTGTTGCAAAAGGGACACACGTCGTACTGGTACAGCGTCACCTTGCTGAACGGCAGCTTCTCCTGTGGCGCGAGACGGGCGGGGGAGATCGGGGTGGGTGAGATATTTTGGTGGGGATACATAGGGGCAAGATGACGTCGCGATCGACGGGTTAAGCGGCGCACCTTGGGAACGGCAGCCTTGGCCTGGGGCAGCGTCTCGACGTCCACGAGGTTCACGGCGGTCGCCATCGTCGCGGACGCCGCGAAGAGCCCGCCGAACGCGGCCGCGCCCGCCAGGAAGCGCGACGCGGACGGCGCAACGAACTCGGCGGCGATGACCTTGGACGCGATCCCGCGGGCGTGCATCGGCGCGCGGGCGGCGGAACCGACGAGCGCGGACTCGGCGAGGCCCGCGGCCGCAACCTTAGAGGCCGCGGCTGCGCGTCGGCCGAGGGCGTGCGCGGTCTGACGCATCATCGGGGACGCGCGAGAGAGTCCAGCACTGTGCGTCGACGTGTATGTTCCACTTCACGGGTGTGCGGCGACGCTTGAGAGCCTCATTTCGCCGCGTGGCCCATAGCCTGAGATTCACTGGTATCGAAGGTCAGCTTTATCCAAACTCCGAGCCCCGGAAAGCGCTCTGCTTCATTGTTCCGGCACAATGGCGCTCGTCAACGCTTTCTCATCCCTTTCCATCGCGGCGCCCGCCAAGGCCGCCGGCCTCGGCTTCAAGAAGGCCGTCGCCGCCTTCGTGCCCGCCCCCGCGGCTCGCGTCTCCGCCTCCCGCGCGGTTTTCACCGTCGAGGCCAAGCAGAACAAAAAGGCTCGCACGATTCAGGTGCGTGCCACCTCACCCTCCGCGCCCGGAAACGGGCGGCGTCGACCTCTCGGCGTCGCGTATCGGCATCGCGTGTCGGACGAGTCCCTCGAATGTGTATCTTAGGGTTCGCGTGTTCAGCTCCCGCGCGTCGCCGCTGCGTCGCGTCGTCGGACGCCGGCGCGACACGTCGCGGCGAAAAACCGAGACCCTAAAACCTTTTTCCCTGGCCGCTCGGGTGACAATTTTTTCCCCACTCGGTCGCTGACCTATCGCCCGCCTCTCATCCCTTTCGCTGCAGTCCCGCAACGAGCGCCTCTACAACAAGATGAGGAAGAGCGAGATCACCACCCGCATGAAGAAGGTTTTCCTTAAGGCGTCTGCGCTCGGCGAGCAGGAGGCGTGCTCCGAAGAGGAGATAGGCGACCTCGAGAAGCTCATCTCGGAGGCGACCAAGGCGGTGGACAAGGCTATTGCCAAGGGGGTGCTTCACAAGAACACCGGCGCGAGGCGGAAGTCCCGCATGTCCAAGTACAAGCAGGAGCTTCGCCGCAGCAAGGGCCTCCTCACGGCGTAAACGGCTCCATCTGGAATTGTCCGCGAAGGCGACGTCGGGGCGGAAGCAAAGAGACGCGAACAAAGAGAGGGTTTTGGGTTTGGTGTTGGGTCCGCGGGGCCATGCGGCCGGGGGTCGCTGTGATTCTTTATTAGAGGGTGCGACGTGTTGCGATGACGTCTGGTTGCACCGTGTCAATAAAAACGCTTAGGATATTGCTCGAAACCTACGGGCTTCCCGCTTGGCGGGGCTTGCGCGAAACCTCATCATCAGCTCTAAAATTTACCCTGATGACGTCGATGGCTGCCAGCAGGAACCGACCGATCTGCATGTCCGGCACGAGTCGTCAGGGGTTAAAAACCGTTTAAAAAACGGGTCTGAAAGTTCCTCGGCAACCTGTCGTCTAGGCACGGCCCCAGGGGTGGACTGAGCCTGGCCATGTCCAGCTTCGCGCCAGTTTGCATGGGACGCGCCAGTTTGCGCGCGCCAGCGCGTCCCGTGCCCATGCGCGCCGTGGTAACCGTCGCACGCGCCCCCGTCCTCCGGGGGTTGCCGAGCAAATTATCCGCAGCAAATTGGCGCGCCCGTTCCGTTCGCGTGAGACCGGCGGTGTCGACGCAGGAGCCTGTCGACGTCGAGGACGACGCGGATGAGATGGCCGAGGATAGCGGCACAAACGCGAAGGGACCGCTGCGCAAGGGCTCGAAGGTCACCCCGGAGGCCCTTCGCGCGTTCATAAGGATGCGCCGAGGCGTCTTCAAGATCACCTCGTTCGGCTCCCTCTCCGAGATGCCGGACGTGGGAGGAGCGGTGACGTCGACGCTGCGACGCATGGTCATCCATCAGTGCGACACTCTCGAGCGCGCGCTGACGTCGTCCCTCAGCGAGAGGTCCGAGGGCTGGCGCAGCGACGAGCTCGACCCGAGGCACGTCCCCGACGCCTCCGTGGCGCCCGCGCCGGATGAAACCTTGGACGTCGTGTTCAAGCACAGGCTCCTGCTGCTGCAGGCGAGGAAGGGGTACAGGTGCAACTCCGACTCGCTCGTGCTCGCCGCGCACGTCGCCGGGCAGATCCCTTGGAGCGGGGTGGAGACCAAGGCTGGGCTGTTCGGTCGTAAGAAGGTTTTAACGCCGCCGAGGATCGCGGACTTGGGCGCGGGAGCGGGAGTCGTGGGCATGTCGCTGGCGGCGAGGGGCGGGTTCGCCAAGGACGCTCAGGGACCGAACGTTCTGCTGGTGGAGAGACAGGTTGGACTCGCGAGGCGATGCGCGCGGAACGCGGCGCTGAACGGCGTCGGCGAGGGTGTCACCGTGTGCCTCGGGGACGTATCCTCGGGGTCGTTTGGAACTCAAAGTTCGGAAGAGACGGAGGATATCGCGGAGGACGAGGAGGACGATATCACGGACGACGAGCGACAGCACGTCGAGGTGTCGCTCAGCGTGGAGGGTGACCGGGTCGGCGTGGACCTCGCGGTCAAGTCCGCGTTCAACCACGAGAGGTGGGCGGGCGCGGACGCGAAACCCGGCGACTGGATGGGAAAGTGCGACGCCGTCGTGTGCAACCCGCCCTACTTCCCGAAGGAGGACATCCGAGGGACGAAGCCCATACGCAACGAGAAGCGCCTGGCGCACTACGAGACCACCGCGGGTCTGGACGAGTTCTTCGCCGCCGGGGAGAAGCTGCTGAAGCCCTTGACGGACGACGCGCGACCCGGAAATGATCCGGCGATGCACGTCGTTTACCCGAGCGACAGAGCCGCGGCGGTGTACGCGGCGGCGACTCGCGTGGGCTTGGGTCGGATCTACGTCCGCGAGGTGTTCCACGACCGCGACGCGACCGAACCCAAGCTCGTGTTGGTGGACGCGCGCAGGAGTTACGTCAACAACGAGGGCGAGACGGTGAGCGAGGATGGCGAGCCCATCGGGGAGTCCAACACCGAGTCTGACGACTTTCTCACCCAGTTCAGGACGACCCCGACCTACGACCTGCGCGTCATGGACCCCATCGTCCTGTACGACGAGGTCAACGAGGAAACGGGCGAGACGGACCCGGAGGCGTCGACGTACTCGGAAGAGATCGAGTGGTTCATGCGCAGGCTTCCCGCGCCTGGACCGTGAACGCGACGAGGCAAACGTAAATTCTGTTCCATAACTCCGTTGTATCAAAACGCAGCCTCGACCGATGCACATTCACTGCAGCGCGAGTCCCGGTTCCTCCCCTGGGGCGGGCACCCAAAGCCCGCTGTCCACCATCCTCTTCATGTGGTGCTTCGCATCCTCCAAGGGAAGCCCGTTGACGTACTCGCGAAGGGCCTCCACGCTGCCGCTCTCGAACGCGTCCTGCATCTCCTTCGGCAGCGACTCAAACACCTCAACCGGGTCCAGACCCCCGGGGCCCAACCGTTCCTCCCGCGGCAGTTCCTCGAGGGCTTTATCATCCCCCTTGAGCTGAAGCCTGCGCGTGGCCTCCTCCGCCGCAGCAGCCTCTTCCTCCTTTTTCTTGTCCACCGCGCGTTTCTTGAGCTTGTCCACGTAGTCTTCGTACATCTTCTCGTACTCTTTCGCCACCTCCGGGTCGCTCATGCGTCCGAAGAAGGCGGGCGCGGCGTCCCTCATGGACCTCTTGCTGGCCTCAGCGAAGTCGACGATGGACTTGAGGGCGTATCCCGCGCGCGCGCCCCGCCTCATGCCGAGCGTGTTGCCCTCCATCTCCATGTAGAGGCACTTCAAGAGCATGTAGCCCATAGCGTGCTCGGTGAGGAGGTGCGAGTTGTCCCTGAAGTAGTCTCCCATCTCCTCGTATCCGGAGCCGAAGTCCTTGACCGCCAGCGCATCGAGCTGGTCACCGTACTTCTTGGCGAAGGCCTCGTAGTCCAGCTTCTCCGGTCCCGCGTCGGGCTTGCACGCGGCGCCCACGAGCGAGTGCGACCACGCATCCCTCACGGCCTCCTCGGCGTTGAACTTCTTCTGGCGCCTCTCGGTGTCCACCTCGGACTGGAAGGTTGCGTTCGCCGATCTGAGCTTGGCGATCTCGGCCTCGTTGCCGGCCGCGTTCTCACCCTCCGAGAGCTCCTTGATCTTGCGCTCGTTCTTGCGTATCTGCTTCTCCAGCGACTCGATTTTCTCCGCGCGCTCCTTCTCCTTGTTCTCGTGCGCCTCCCGCTTGATGCGACGCAGCGTGTTCGCCTCGATGAACTGCGCCCCGGGGTGATGATCCTCGTCGTCGGACAACTCGAGGTTGTCCCACTTGCTGTAGTCGAACCCTGGCATCGTGTCGGCTTCGTGTCGGCTCCGATCTGCCACCGTCGGTACGCTTTCCTCTTTCCACAACCTTCCGCGAGGGCGCTCGCAACACTGACAGCGCTGCGCTCCAATAGCACTAACGACGGTCTATTTTCTTGAGTCATTTATACGGGTGTCGCATCCGGAAATGCGTTTTTCGCGCCACGAAAAGCGCGGCCCATCACAACGCGCCTCACGTGCCCCATGGGTAACGACGAGAACATCCCCCTGCTTCCGGGGTACAGCCTGACGCTCCCCGGGGTGAGTTCCCGCGCGCAAACCCTGGTTCCGACCTCCGAACCCCCCGTCGCCCTGCCCGCGATGGCCGAGATTTTGTTTCCCCCGATGTTCCGCATTCTCTGACGTGATTCGTCCGCCCCGGTTGAACAGACGCAGGCGAGGAAGCTCCCTCAGACCCTCAACTACGCCGGCGGCGGCATCTTCGTCACCGGCCTTCCCGATCAGTCCCACCCCGCGCGCCCCATCACCGCTCGCATGGCCGGCGACGAGAAGCTCGCCACGCAGGGGCGCCCGCTGACTGACAAGAAGACCACGCTCGCGGATCACGTCAAGGGGTCCGTCGCGGTCGACCCGCAGAACGGTCCCGCGCCCCCGCCCGGTGCCCCCGCGGTCGCCGCCCTCGGTGACATGAAGCTCGGCGAGGGCAGCGCCACCCCCGCGTGGGTCGCGTACGACGGTCAGTCCCTCTCCTACGGCGCGTATTTCGTCGACAAGGCGCTCGACGGCCGAGACCGGCCGAGGAAGTGCGTCATCAGGTTCCACCTCGAGGACGGCACCGTGGACGTGCACGAACACAAGGCGGACAACAGCGGCATCGTCCAGGGCCGCATCCTGAAGCGCCACGCCGCGGTGGGCGCGTCCGGCGAACCCCTCGCCATCGCCGACTTTCAGATTGGATCGACCGTCGCAATCTACGGCCGCGAGTACAACGTCGTGTGCTGCGACGCGTACACCCGCGAGTTCCTTCGCAAAGAAGGCATCACGATCGCGGCCGACGTGCCCTTCCCCGACACCCTCGTCGACGAGGGACCCGGCGTGCTCGGTACCATCGGCATGGGCGTGCGCGGCGTCGGCGGCAAGCGAGTGTTCGAGACGGATCCCGTCGAGGTTGTCATCGGCTCGTCATCCGCGTCGTCCACACCGGCCGAACCCGCCGTGGACCCGTTCACCAAGGACGTACTCTCGTTCAAGTGCTCGTGGAACGACAGCGTCCAGGGCATCGTGCACTACACCCTCAACTACTTCCTCTCGGACGGTACCGTGGAGGTTCTCGAGGAGGAGGCTCCGGGCCGCGATCCTTTCCCCAAGATGCTCGCGCGCAGCAAGCTCCCGGCGGGCGGCGCGTTCGACGTCGGTCCCCCCGGCGAGAAGACCAGGACGTTCCTCAAGCCCGCCGACATCGTGATGGGCCAGCCCGTGGGCGTTTACGGCCGTAACCTGACGGTTCACGACTGCGATGATTTCACGCGCGCGTACTACGTCAAGACTCTCGGTAGGACGATTCTCGAGATGGCGCCCAAGCCACTGGACGACGGCTCGGTGAAGCACCACTACGTCGAACCCCCACACAACGGTTTCGGCTCCGAGACGGATTCCCTCCGCAACTGCCACTCGCTCGTGCCGAAGCGCGCGCCCCCCAACCTGAGGCACTTTGAGAAGAACTTTGGCAAGGAGCTCAGGTTCAACGCGGCGTTCGCTGGGCCCGGGCTGGTTCCCCCCAACGACGAGAGGAGGTTCATCGTGACCTTCTACCTGGTCGACGGGACCATCAGCGTCTACGAGCCCCCCGTGTCCAACAGCGGCATAATCGGCGGTAAGTTCCTGGAGCGCACGCTTGAGCCGGTGAAGAAACCCGGGGCGAGGGCGCCATACGTGGCGAGGGACTTTTACGTCGGCGCAACCGTGACGCTCAACTCGCACAGGTTCGAGCTGCTCAACACGGACGAGTCGACGGAGAGCATCATCAGGAGTCTGTGATGAAGCGAGGAGGTTGTTCAAAGCGAAGGAGGTAAAGGAGGAGGAGAGGATCCTAGAGGAGGAGAAAAGGGTAAAAGAAAAGGGTTTGACTCTTGCGAAAACTGCTTATAGGCCAGAGGCGGAGAGAGGGGACGTTCGAGTTGTATTTATATCAAATCGATCCGCGCTCATCGTTCATCGTCACAGCTTGCTCCGTCCAGCCACCATGGACCACAGCCCGCTCCGCCCACCCACCATGGAGGGTAACCTACCCGTGATGACCCGCTCCGCGTCCGCCACCATCCGTCGCACCAGCTCCTCGCACGTGGGCACGTCGTCGATGAGGCCCATGACCACCCCGCACGACCAAACGCTGCTGTCGGGGTCGCCACTCTCCTGAAAGCTCTTCCTGTAGTTCTCCCCGCTGACCAGGTGCCGTATGGCCTCGATCTTTCCCGGGTCGCGGGCCTCAATCTCTTGAACCTGCCTCGCCACGTCGTTCTTGTACACCCTCTCCGTGTTGCCAACCGACTTCATCACCAGCGTGGTGCTCCTCTCGTCCGCCTTCACCAGCGCCGCCTTGATGCCGTCGTGGATCGGCGCCTCCTTCGTGGCCATGAACCTCGTGCCCATGTTCACGCCGTCGGCGCCCAGCGCGAGGCACGCGGCGAGCTGCTCTCCGGTGCCGACGCCCCCCGACGCCACGTACGGGATCGTCAGCGCCGTCCTCGCCTTGGCCAGCAGCACGAGGTTGCCCACGTCGTCCTCGCCCGGGTGGCCCGCGCACTCGAACCCGTCCATGGATATGCAGTCGGCGCCGAGCCTCTGCGCGGTGAGCGCGTGCTTGATCGCGACGCACTTGTGCACCACCGTGACGCCGTGCTTCTTGAAGAAGGCGATCCACTTGCCCGGATTTCTGCCCGCGGTCTCCACCACCGGCACGCCCTCGTCGACGATCACCTGGGCGTAGGCGCCGTAGTCGGGGGGCGCGAGGCTCGGCAGAAGCGTAAAGTTCACCGCGAACGGCTTACCGGGCTTCAGCAGAGCCTTGCACGCGCGGATCTCGTCCCGGAGGAGCTCCGGCGTGCGCTGGGTCAGGGCGGTGACGGTGCCGAGCCCGCCCGCGTTGGACACCGCCGCCGCGAGGGTGGCGTACCCGACGTGGTGCATGCCCCCCTGGATGATGGGGTGCTCGATCTTGAGCAACTCGGTGACCCTGGTCTTGAGAACCATGGCGTCGAGGTCGCGCGCGCGCAGCCCCAGACTGGATAAGCGGCGTGGGGCGGCGGCGGATCGAAAAAGCTCCCGCATCCGACGTGACTGGATGAAAAAGCGCGACTGGAAAGGGCAGGGTGCACTTTGGGAAGCGCGTGGGAGGCGAAGGGTCGTGGGCGCTGGGGGGGGACATGGAAGGCGGCTCTGATGCGGCGGCTGAGCGCGCGGTGGACGCCGCGACGTTAGCCCTCTCGCGGTACGAGTTTTTCCGCGTGCACGAGGAGCCGCTCGGCGAACGTCCAACCTTCGGCTCGGGCCCTCCTGCGGCGGCGGCGAGGCTTCACGAAAGCGATCGGCCTAAAGTGCTCGTGTGCCGCTCCACGAAGGCGTACAGGCGCCTGGCTCTGTGCGTGCCCAGGCCCGGGGAGAGGACAGTCGACATCGGTAGCGCGTACGGCGACGCCACCGCGCTCATGGCCGAAGCCGCGGGCAAGGACGCGGTGCTGGGAATAGACGTATCGAAACATTTCGTGAACCAGTCGAGCGCGGCGAGACCCGGCTTGCGTTTCGAGCGCCTCGATGCGCTCGAGGACCCGGCGCTTCTCGCAAGGGAGATCGAGGGATCCGTCAACGTTTTCGTCGACATAGGGGGAGTTCGCGCGGCCGAAGCGCTCGTCAGGCTCCTCCCGGCGGTCGCGAAAAGCGCGTCGCCCTCGTTCATCGTCGTCAAGTGCGAGGCGCTGCACGACGCCATGGCGGACGCAGAGGTGCCCTTCGAGGGTCTGCGTGGGGCGACGACGATCACGAGGTTCACCGTCCCGGAATGCGAGCGATCGAGCGCAAATACGAACGAGGTCGAGGACTGCGACACCGACGGAAGCGGAGGTTCGAGGTGGCGCGACGCCGTCGTCGTCACCGCCTCGAGCGCGTCACCCGTTTTTTGGCGAAAAACGTGCGAGCGGGAGGTTGGCAACGTGAGGGCCAGGTCCGCGTTTAAACGGGCGCACGTCGCCCGGAGCGCGCGGCCGGCGTCGGATCTGTTCGCCAGGTATCCTCTGAAGTACCCCCCGCGGTTCGTGCGCGGGGACGTGGAGATTTGCCGCTTCCACAACTACTCCGCGGATGGGTGCATCCGCCGCGAGAAGTTTGGAATGTGCATGTTCGATCACGAGCACTGCCACTGGTGCGGGGAGCACGGCCACAGGGCGTGGGAGTGCGAACACGCGGTCACGGCTCACCAGTCGGCGGTCGTGGACGACGGCCTGGCGCCCGCCGCCCCGCCCGTGCGTGACCCGAACGACGGAACCGCGAACGGGGTGGCGAACGGAACGGCGAGCGGGGGCGTCGACGGCTTGGCGAACGGAATCGACGACGGCTTGGCGAACGGAATCGACGACGGCTTGGCGAACGTTTCCCTGGCGCAACCCGAGGACGTGTACGTGTACGTCGCGGGGGGACGTAACCGCGGCCAGACCGTGGGTGTCACCGAGAGGTACTCCCTGCGACGGAAGCGGTGGGAGCGAGGGCCGCACATCGGCGAGCCCCGCGGTAGCCACGGCTTGGCGGCGGCAAACGGCGTCGTGTTCGCCGTCGCCGGCGGAGGGATCAAGTCGAACCTCGCCACGGCGGAGGCGCTCCACGTCGTCGCCGACCACGCGTCCACCGCGTGGGTACCCGCGGGTGCGGTCGCGGAGGCGAGGCACGCGTTGAGCGCGTGTAACACCGGGGATTGGGGCGTCTGCGCGATCGGAGGATGGGCCGACGGCAACTCGTGCACGGGAGCCGTGGATTTTTTGAACCTCCGGACGGACCCGACGTCGACGACGTGGCGGAGCCTGGCGCCGCTGAACACGCCGCGCAAGCTCCACGGCGCGGCGGGCCTACCCGACGGGCGTCTCTTCGTCTTTGGGGGTCGGATCGGCGACGACGCGCGCGTCGGGCCCATCGCGGGCGCCGAGGCGTACGATCCGGCGTCGAACGAATGGAGGGACGTCGCGCCGCTTCCATTCGGCGCGTGCGCGTGCGCGTGCCACGACGGATCCGATACGCGTTCTCACCGCGTGTACGTCGCCACGTGGGGCGCGGATAACCCCGAGGGGAACGCGTCGACGAAGCGCGGGGGTAAGGATCCGAGGGTGGGCGAGGCTGGGGCGCTGTGGAGGTACGACCCCGACGCGGACACCTACGAGAGATTTTGCCGCTTACCACTCCCGGAGTGGTACGGTTTCGCGATGTGCGCGCACGACGGCTGGGTGTATCTCATCGGGGGCAGCACGGCGGGGCGTTGGACGGGCGCGGCGTTCAGGAAAAGGGTGGACGATGGGGGCGAGAGTGAGTGGGAGCAGCTGCCGCCGATGAAGATGACGCGTCGACGGACCGCCGCGGCTGTGGCGCGAGCCGGATTGATGAGAGAGTGATTTTTTACTGGAAACATGCACTGCTGGAAAACACAAACTCGTAGCCTTCGTCCCGACTCCGCGATGCTCGCGTCGCTGGCGCGGCGGGGCGGTGTCGCTCACCGCGGGTTCTGGCGCCAAGATGGGCGATCCTTCGCCAGGATCCTCTCTACGTCCGCTTCGGACCAAGAGTCCGCGCTTCAGAACGCCATGCTGAGCTCGTTCCAGCGTTGGTTCGAAGCCTACGGCGGGACCACGAGCGGCATCTCGATGGTGCAGACGCCGAGCATCGGCTGGGGTCTCACCGCCTCGAGGGACGTCGATGTCGGCGAGCGCCTCATACTCCTACCGAGGGTCCTGCAGATGACGTACTCCTTGCAAGACCGGGAATCGACGTCTTCTTCGGACCAGGCGACCGCGGAACTAGACCGCGGACCGGACACGCCGCTTTACCTCAAGGGCTTAATCGCCAAAGTCCCAGATGAGCTATGGAGCGTGCGTCTGGGCCTCGCGCTCTTACATGAACGTGCCTTGGGTGGCAAGTCGCCATTCTTTCAGTACATTAGCTTACTTCCAGCCATGCACAGAGGTCTGCCGCTGTTCTTTGGCCGGGAAGCTGTCGATGCCCTGCAGTATCTGCCGCTGGTTGTGCAGGTCAAGCGCAGATCTCGCTTCCTCATCGATTACTCCTCGGGTCCGCTGAAGGACGTCACGGCTGGTAAGGACGGGGAGACTGAGAGTGTCCCGTTCGACGGTTACAGTGTTGGCGCGGACGCGCTGGGTTGGGCGTTCGCGTGCGCATCCAGCCGCGCGTTCCGTGTTGCGGGGGAGGGGAAACCCGCCGCGATGTTACCGCTGATTGACGTCGCCAATCATTCCTTTGAAGCAAGCGCAGAGGTGAGAGCAGCGGTGGGTGAGGGGCCGGGGGCGATTGAGATGGTAGCCTTGCGGCCTCTTCGCGCGGGAGATGAGGTCACGCTCAACTACGGAAACCTGAGCAACGATCATTTCCTGCTCGACTACGGCTTTGTGCCTCAGGGAATCAACAAACACGACACCGCGAGTCTTCGATGGGATGTCAGCTACCTCGAGGCGGCTCGGGAGGTGGCGGGGTTGGCTCAAGTGCCGTTCGCAGCAGGTCCAGAACCGTGGCAGAGCGCCATGCTATCGGAGCTCGGTCTGGACAAGGATCCGGAAGTGCTGGTGACGCGCGATGAGAGGCAACCGGTGGATGCGCGGCTGCTCGCGGGTATCAGAGTCCTGTACGCTTCAGGACCGGAGGATTTCAGCAGCGGTGGAAGCGGCGAAGCGTTGCAGCCGCTTCGGCACGGGGCACTGTTAGAGTCGACCCTTGACCGGACGAAAGAGGCATACGCGCTGCGAACCGCACAGGCTGCGCTCGCCCTCGCGCTTGGTAACTTCCCTACGACGCTGAAAGAGGACGAGACAAAGTTGGAAGAGTTGACAGCAGAGTTGGCGGAACTGTCGGGAGTTGGCGATGCATTAGAGAAGGAGAACCTCGCGCTTGCGGTGAAGTTTCGGAAAGGCAAAAAGGAAGTGATCTCGAGGGCGATGAAAGCGATCGACGAGAGGCTGAGAGTTGTGCTCGCGTCGTAGTTTGGTGATGAAGATGAAAAAATGGAAAGATTATTGAAAAAGATGGCCGACTGGCCGGGTCAACTTTGAAGTGTTGACCAACTTTGTTTCCTCCCCACTTGCCTAATAACTAAACCGAACTAAATCTTCCTAACTCGGGCTTGCAAGTCATGTGGCTCACCGCCTTCCCGATCCTCGCGGCCTCCACGTCGAACGTCATCGAACGCACCAGCGAGTTTGCCTCGTGGATCATCCGATGCTGTTCGTCCCTATTCGCGTCGTCAAGCACCCACGCGATGCGCTCATGCAGATCGTCGGGCGTCGCCGGCACGTAATGCACCCACGGTTTGAGCTTGTGCGAATACCATCCCCGCATTTTTGTCTCAAGGATGATGACGACCGAGGTGGACGCCAGCCTCAAGTACCTATCGCTGTGTGATCCGGCACCCGCGACATCAATCACACCGCGGTGCTGAAACCATGCGGGCTCATACCCGGCACCCTGAACGTCCAGCGTCAGATTGAGGGCTCGCAGATCGTCTGCGTTGCAGTTACCGTCGATGTCCAGCGACGACAGTGCAGCGTCCAGCCCGGGGATACCGCCGGGCATGTTCTCTGATCTCATCGCGAGCTGCACCCGCGGCACCCTGCGGCAGGAGTCGGCGATGGCGTCGTGGACGTTCGCAATGGCTCCGACGAACGCGGTGGGACCCACGCCCTCGTGGGTGTCGGCGAGGCTGGAGCCGCGCCAGAATACCTTAGGAATCTTTCTCTCCCACGCCCACGCAATCTCCATCATTGAAGCGCTCGGAGGAAGGACGTGCAACGACTTTCCAGGTGCAAAGGCGAGTGATGCGGTGGCATCAGGCTTGTGTCCAGGCTCATCCATCAGGCTCACATCCACGATCTCGACGTCCCCGAATGAGTTGTCGGTGAACCCCTTGCTGCGCATCCAGATGAAATCCGGCATCCAGATTGCGTCCAGCGAGGGAGAAGACGTCTCGTGCATCAGCAGCGGCGTTCCGCTGCTCTTCAACGCCTTCTGCACCTGCGGCGAGATTATGCTCTGATCTGCGGGGAAGAACATGACATTCGCGGAAGGACAGTTGAGGTACTGCCCAGCCTGCGTCAACATCGTACGGACCGCGTACAGCATCGACGTCTTGGACGCGTACTGGATCAGTTCCGCGAGTGACCTGTACGGATACATGCGCTCATTCCTCACACTGCCGCCGCGAACGAAGGAGCCAGACTGCGGTCCATCGATAATCTCAGCCTCCTTGCCGTCGTTGTACATCCGCACGCAGACACACTGGGGGCACACCGAAAGCGATGCCGAACAGGGTCCCGAGTTTTGCGACTCCCCATCCATCATCGACGGCGTGACGTAATCCTTCACCAGCTTCGTGTGCATGGGCAACTTCTGCGGCGACTCTGTCAGTGAATAGGGTTCCTCATCCGCACCCAGCGAGAAGGAGTGGGATACTTTCTTCTCCTCCTCCGTATCCCACCTGCTCAGCGGATAGGTCGCTTTCGCGTCCGCCCCGCCCGCATTCGCCAAAGTTTCCCTCGCCTGCTTGCTCATGCGGTGCATATCCCGGATGCTCTCCGGGCTCCCGTGCTGTCCGGCGTAGTGAATCATCCAGTCCCCGGGCCGGTACCATTCCGGACGAACGAGAAGATCATCGGCGGTCAGCGGATCACGATTATGACAGCTCTTCTCAGCACCGGCGCAGTCGAACGCGTTCATGACCCTCTGCGAAACCACCGCGGCGGGGCCGAACCGAGTCAGCGACGGCACAGTCTTGTCCGGCGCGCGTTCCATGAACTGCGTCGGATGCAGACCCGGCAGGGTCGTGGCGAGGAGGTACGTGAGACATATCTGGTCACCGAGCACGTGCTGCCAGAACCCGCTACTCTCCTCCATGTAAAACCTCTGCTCCGCCGCGGGGACGGTCTTCACGGGGTCGCACTCGAACACCCGCTCGAAAAAATCCGCGGTCCACCTGGACTTGTGCGCAAGCTGCACCCCGCCGTTCACCTGCATCACGTCGTTGTGCATGAAGTTGGCGCTCCATCCCCCCTCACGAAGGCTCGCCCACAGCGGATCCCTCGCCACGATGTACTCCAGCTGCGGACCGTGCTTAGGAGCCGCGCCGGTCGCCGCGTCGATGAGATCCTCCACCGAGCGCTGAAGATCCGTGATGATCACGTCGCAGTCCACCATCATGAACCACCGCGCATCGGTCGACTTGTCAGACATCCTGAACGCCTCGATGAGCGCGGCGTAGCGCATGTAGAACACCTCAGGCGCCGTGGAGTCCTTTCGGTACGCCTCGTTGGGGTTGAGGTCCTCCTCGACGACGTGCTCGAAGAACCTGTACCCGTGGAGGGCAGCGTACTGGGCGTGGTTGCACCGCGTCGCGTCGCACTCGCGGCGGCCCTTCGTGGGATGCTGCGCCCTGAAGATGACGATCTCCGACCCCTTGGGGTTCGTCTCGGTCGGCCAGACGGTCTGCTCGCGGCATTGCTCCGGTATCGTCTGCCTGACATCCTTCGTGGTCAGCGCGGCGCGAAGCGCCTGGTAGTGCTCGGCATCCATGCCAGCTCGAGCGTCGTTTGGCGGGTGCAGCCGCGCGGGCTCGCCGTCTCCCAAGCGATTCACCGAGAGGTGAGGATTACGATGGAAGTATCCAACTGGCGCTTCGCCGAGACCGATAAGCGCTCGAAGCGTGCGGGCAGGGGACGTCGCGGCGATGAGCGCGAAGACCAAGAGGAAGATCGACGCCGCGCCCGTCAGGAGCATCCGATTCTTCCTCGCCTGCTCCTTTAGCGCGGCGTGAGCGGCGGCCGCGCGTGGATTCAGGAGCAGCGCGGATTTCTCCGACGCGGATGTCGCAGTCGTGGCGCCACCCATTGCTCCGGAGCGGATCGACCGTTCCATCGCCGGTCGCGCCCCAACAGTGGCGTCCTCCCCGCGAGGGCCGACCGAGATGGTGTTACGCTCGCGTTCGAGATATTACGGTCGATTTATGAGAGTTCATGCAA
>MDTA01111671.1_pt1 | contig 17057 bp, 24 predicted proteins | sample 811151 | NCBI WGS metagenome assembly MDTA01 (sample SAMN05326648, study PRJNA326480) | marine metagenome | isolation source: seawater | place: Indian Ocean: South | collected 2010
ATTTATTTGATATTACTGATAGAAGTTATGTTCTTGGTGAACATACAGTTATTGCTGAAGGGACTTCTAGAGAACTACTTAAATCTTCTAAAGCAATAGAGCATTATTTTGGATCTCAATTTTCGTAATATCAAATTTGATGAAACAAAAAAGTTTTAGCCTAAAAATTAATAAACAAATAAAATCTTTTAATAAAATCATACATGTCGACTCGGACAAATCTATATCAATAAGAAGTTTTTTAATTGGAGCTATAAGCCAAGACATTTCTGAAGCGAAAAATGTTCTAGAGTCTGAAGACGTTTTTTCTACTATAGATTGTCTTAAAAAATTAGGTGTCAAAATAACTAGGAAAGGAAAAAAATCTTACTTAATTTACGGAAAGGGTTTGGGATCATTATATCTCCAAAAAAAAACAGGCCTTAACTTTGGAAACTCAGGGACTTTAGCAAGATTATTAATTGGAATTTTATCTACCACACCAAATATTGGGGTAAAAGTATTCGGAGACAAATCTTTAAACAAAAGAAGCATGAAAAAATTAATAAGTTTAATGTCTGAATTTGGTGCTAACTTTTATCCAAAAAATAAATATTCTTTTCCACTAAAATTAGTTTCTACTAATATGCCTGTATGTATTAATTATAAAGCAGGCGTATCTGCACAATTAAAGAGTGCGGTTATTTTTGCAGCTTTAAATTCTTTTGGAACAACAAACATTATCGAAGAAAAATTTTCAAGAAATCACACTGAAAATCTACTAAAAAAAAATTCACATTCTATTATTGTCAGTAACAGGAAAAATAGAGTCATTAAAATATTTGGAAAAAAATATTTAAATCCAATTAAAATTAATGTTCCTGGAGACCCTTCATCGGCAGCCTTCTTTTCTGCTCTTACAATTTTAAAAAAAAAATCATCTTTAAAAATAAAAAATGTTGGCCTAAACCCTACTCGAATTGGTTTTTACGAATTATTAAAGAAGCATGGAGCAAAGATTTTTTTTAAAAATAAAAAAAGAGTAAATAATGAATTATTTGGAGATATCTACATTAAAAGTTAAAAGGTAAAAGCAATTAAAGCTTCAAAAGATTTTTATGTAAAGGCTACAGATGAATATCCAATTTTATTTGTTATTGCAGCTTTAACTGATGGTGTTTCTGTTTTTAAAGGTATTGAAGATTTGGCTAATAAAGAAAGTAATAGAATAAAAGAGATGCAAAAAATTTTAAAACAAGCAGGAATAAAAAGTATAGCAAATAAAAATGAATTAAGAATTTATGGAAATAGTGATATAAAAAATAAAAGAAAGACCATTAATGTTCCTAGTCTTGGAGACCACAGAATTTGTATGTCCACAGTAATTTTATGTTTAGCAACAGGCATTAAAGCAAAAATTAACAAATTTGATACTGTTTTTACTTCTTCTCCATCTTTCCTAGAAATAATTAAAAAATTAGGAGGTCAATATGAAATCAAATAACTTTAGATTACAAATTTCTTGCGATGGTGGTGCAGCAACTGGAAAATCAACAGGTGCAAAATTAATTTCTAAAAAATATAAACTAAAATTTCTATCGTCTGGGTTGCTTTATCGATACGCAAGTTTTCTTTTATTAAGAAATAAACCAAAAAACAAGATTACTTTCTTAAAAAAAAAATTTAGAAATTTGAATTATAAAAAATTAAGTAAGCTTAATTTACATTCTCAAGAAATTTCAAAAAATACTGCTCATATAGCTAAAATTAACAAAATAAGAGAAATTTTAAAAGTTTATCAAAAAAATTTTGCAAAAAAAAATAAAAGTTGTTGTATCGAGGGGAGAGATATTTCTACTAAAATTTTACCTGGCTCTGATTTAAAGTTTTTTTTTAAATGCAACTTAAAGATTGCCTCATTAAGAAGATGTGGCGATTTAAAAAAAAATAACAAAAATATTAAACTTGAAGACGTAAAAAAAGCCCTAAGAATAAGAAATTATGAGGACATTAATAGAAAAAACAGCCCTTTACTCAAACATAGAGATGCGATAGAAATCGACACCGGAAAATTAAATAAACAAGCTATGCTGCATAAAATGTCGAAACATATAAACAAAGTAATAAAAAAAAAATATGGCAATTGAACAAGAATTAAAAAAGACAAATCCCTTACATAAAGAATTCCAAAATCTTCTTGATGAAGACTTCAAAGATAGAAAACTTAAAGAAAACGAGATCATAAAAGCAACTGTCACTGAAATAACTAAAAATTATATAGTAGTCGATTGTAAGGCGAAGATGGAAGGCATGATACCGATTGAAGAATTTAAAAACGATGACGAATTATCAAAATTGAAAGTTGGATCTACAATCGATGTTTATTTAGAAAGAATTGAGAGTTTCAAAGGTGAAATCATAATCTCGAGGGATAAAGCCAGAAAGATGAGGGCGTGGAAGAAAATGGAAAAAGTATTTGAAACTCAAGAGGAGCTAACTGGATACATAACTGGAAAAGTAAAAGGAGGATTTATAGCAGATGTTGAAGGTCTTCCTTGTTTTATGCCATCTTCACAAATTGACGTAAGACCTCTAAAAAAAATTGATCACTTAATGAATACACCTATAAAAGTAATCGCCACAAGAATTGATAAAAACCGAGGAAATGTTTGTGTTTCAAGAAGAGCGGTTTTAGAAAAAAGTAAGAATGCTGAAATTACTGAAGCTTTAAAAAATATTAAAGAAAATGACATAATTGATAATGCAGTAGTCAAAGCAACTACTGATTGGGGAATTTTCTTAGATATTAATGGCATAGATGCCCTTCTTCATGTTTCAGATTTAAGCCACGGACGTGTAAAAAAACCTGCAGACTTAGTAACAATCGGACAAAAAATTAAAGTTAAGATTACTAAAATTGATCCTAAAACCAATAGAGTTTCGGCCTCGGTTAAGGCGTTAACAGAAGACCCTTATGAAAATATTGAGAAGAAATATAAAGTCGGTGAAGTTTATGAGGGTACAGTAACAAAAATTATGGATTATGGCTGTTTTGTCAAAATAGAAGAGGGAATTGAAGGTTTGATACACAATTCTGAATTGGACTGGGCTAATAGAAACATAAAGCCAAGCAAAGTTCTTTCAGTCTCGCAAAAAATTAAGTTTAAAATAGTAAACATTGATAAAGAAACAAAAAGAATTTCACTTTCTTATAAAGCAATACTTGATAATCCATGGGAAAAAATAAAAGAGAATGTAGGTAAAGAAGTTAAAATAAAGATTAATAATATTACTGAAAAAGCTATATTTGGAGAATTAACTGACTCTGCATTAAGTGGAATGTTACATTATAAAGAAATTTCCTACGATGAGAGCGCTGAAGACCTCAAAAAATTTAAAAAAAATGATGTAATAAACGTAAAAATTATGGAGATAAAAGATGATAAAATACGTTTTTCAAAAAGGGCACTGGAAAAAGATCCTTTAGATTGGTTCAAAGATAACAATAAAAAAGTTGATGATGTTATTACTACAAGAATTCATGAAGTTTTGAAATCTGGAGTTAAAGTAGCAGTAGATAAAGAGAAAAAATTAATTGTAACTATTAGAAAAAATGATCTAGCAAAAGAGTCGGCTGATGCTAGACCAGAAGTATTTTCTCCTGGAAATGCATTAGATGCAAAGATTACAGAACTAGATTTAAAAACTAGAAAAATAAAATTAAGTGTTAAGGCCGCTCAAATAGACGAAGAGAAGTCTCTTATAGCGAAATTTGGTGAAGGTGCAACAAAGTCTGGAGCAACTCTAAAAGGTATATTTGAAAAAGCGATAGGCGGGAAAAAGAAAAAGAAAAAAGAAGAAAAGTAATTGTCACAATCTAAGCTGATTAAACTTCTAAAAAATAAGTATCCAAAGCTTACCAAAATCCAATTAGAAACTAGTGTTAACACTTTTTTTAAGAGCATAGAAAACGCGCTTAAGAAAAAAAAATCTGTTGAATTAAGAGGTTTTGGAACCTTTTTTATCAAAGAAATAAAGGAAAACTATTCAGCAAGAAATCCAAAAACTGGGGAGCTGATTTATGTTCCAAAAAAGAATAAGGTAAGGTTTAGGCCAAGTAAAAAATTTAAAAAATTTTTGAACAAATGAAAAAAACTAAAGTATTCATCGCTTGTGACACAAAAAACTTAAATGAAGTTAAAAAAATAATTTCAAACTCAAAAGATAAGAATATTGATATAGGTTATAAGTTTGGATTAGAATTTTTTTATACACCTCTTGGGCGAAAATTTATCTCAAATTTGAAGAAAAAAAATATTTTTCTTGATCTAAAATTAAATGATATTCCTAATACGTGTTCGGCTGCGATAAAATCTTTAAAAGATTTAAAAAATATTTCATATTTAACGGTTCATATTAATGGTGGTTATGAAATGCTTAAAGCTACAAAAAAAGCTGCTAAAGAAATTAATAAGAAACTTAAAGTTTTAGGAGTTACAGTTTTAACAAGTTTTTCTGACTCATCTATTAAAAAAATTGGACATACCAAAAAAATAAAAGATTTAGTCAAACAGCAGGCTAGATTAGCTAGGAAAGTTAATTTAGATGGAGTTGTGTGCTCAGGACAAGAAGCAAAATATTTAAAAAATATTTGTAAAAATATGGAAATTGTTACTCCTGGCATAAGATTAAAAGGTGACAAAACTAATGATCAAAAAAGAATTATTACTCCAAGAGATGCATTTAAAAATGGAGCTACAGCAATAGTCATTGGTAGAAGCATAACAAGAGGTAATATTAAGAATAACATTAAAAAATTGATAAAATCATTAAATTAGATTAATGAAAATTAAAGTCTGTGGTATCTCAAAAAAAATTGAATTAGAAACGTGTTTATCTAATGATGTAGATTATTGCGGATTTATATTAAATTATCCTAAAAGTCATCGTTATATAAATTTTGATCAAGCTCAAAATTTAATCAATATTAACAAAAAAAAATCCAAATATGTTGGTGTATTAGTAAATCCTAACATTAAAGAACTAGAAAATTTTTCAAAACTTGATCTAGATTATTTTCAACTTTACGGTAATTATAATTCGAAAAATTTGATTCAAATAAAAGAAAAATACAAAAAAAAAATAATTGCATGTATTCAAGTTGAAAATAAAAAAGATATTCTCAATTATAAAAAAATAGAGTCTGGTTCTGATATAATTTTGTGGGATAGTTCAGGATACGAAAAAAGTTTAAGTTGGGACTATAGTTGGATCAAGTCGATTTCTACAAATGTTCAAAAGATGATAGCTGGAAATATTACTTCAAATAAGATTAAAGATTTAATAGGTTTAGCAGATATTATTGATGTTTCTGGTGCTTTAGAAACAAATAAAGTAAAAGATATCGATAAAATTGAAAAGTTTATATATGAATTTAATAGAGTAAAATATGAAAATTAAAAAAAAAATTCCCCTAATTGATCAACATGACAATAAGTTTATGTACGGTGGAAAATTTGGAGGAAATTTTATACCTGAAACACTTAAAAAACCTATTGATGATCTCACAAAACTTTTTGAAAAATTAAGAAAAGATAAAAAATTTTTAAAAGAAAGAGATTACTATTTCAAAAACTATGTTGGAGTACCTACCCCATTTATAAAATTAGAAAAACTTACTAAACATCTTGGTGGAGCACAAATTTATGCTAAAGTTGTATCAGAGGCTAATGGGGGAGCCCATAAAATTTATAATGCTACTGTGCATTGTTTGATTGCAAAGAGAGCTAAAAAAAAAATTATCATAGGAGACACTGGTGCTGGTTATGCTGGTAAAATGCTATCAATGGCAGCAAAAAAATTTGGTCTCAAATGTAAGATCTTTATGGGTGCAAAAGATATAAAAAGACAAAAACCAAACGTTGATGCTATAAGAAAAAATGGAGCAGAAATAATTCCTGTAAAAACTGGCAGCCAAACTTTAGTAGATGCTGTAAGTGAATGTATGAGATTTTGGGTTTCTAATTGTGATACTACACATATGTGTGTTGGGTCGACAGTTGGTCCAAATATTTTTATTAAAATATGTGCATGGAGCACAGCCCAAATTTCTAGAGAGTTGATAAAACAAATTAAAGATGAGTTTGGAAAAATACCTAGAAAAATTAAATTATTAAATTGTGTAGGTGGAGGAAGTTCTGCCATGGGGTTTTGGAACGAGTTTATTAATTCAGATGCGGAATTAGTTGGAATTGAGGCAGGTGGACCAAAGAATAGCAAACTACATGCGGCACCACTAACCAACGGATCAAAAGTAGGAATTCTACATGGAGCAGCACAATACGTAGTACAAGACAAGGAAGGTCAAATAAGTTCTACTCAATCTATATCAGCTGGTTTAGATTACCCAGGTATTTCTCCTTTGCACTGTTTTCTTAAGGACACTAAAAGAGCAAGATATACATCCGCAAGTGATGAAGAGGCATTATATGCTTTTAAATTGGTTTCTAAATTAGAAAATATATCTCCATCTCTGGAGCCGTCACATGCATTTGCTGAAGCAATAAAGATTGCACCAAAATTAAAACAGTCAGATATAATAATCGTTAATAGTTGTGGTGACTCAATTAAAGATAAAGATATTATTAAAGATAAATTAGGTTCATATAAGAGATGAGTTCAAAAATAAGTTTAGCTTTTAAAAAATGTAAAATGGAGAATAGGCCAGCTTTAATTACTTACATTGTTGCTGGTGACAATACAAAAAAGAATTCACTGAAAGTTTTAGATAAAATTTCAACTAACGCTGATATACTTGAACTTGGTTTTCCACATAACACGCCAATTGCAGATGGAGGGCAGATTCAAGAGAGTTCATACCGGGCACTTAAAAATGGAATAAAACTTAAAGATGTATTCCAAATAGTTAAAAAATTTAAAAAAAGTAATATTGACAAACCTTTAATTCTAATGGGTTACTACAATCTAATTTTTCAGGTGGGCGAAAACTATTTTTTAAAAGATTGCAAACGTGCGGGTGTAGATGGATTGATTATTGTAGATTTGCCTTGGCCAGAAAATAAACCTTTTGCAAAAAAATGTAAAAAGAATTCTATTGAACTCATCCAATTGCTTTCACCCACAACTTCTAGGGATAGAATAAAAAAAATTATTAAAGACTCACATGAAATGATATATTATATTTCTATGTTATCGACTACTGGTGGAAAGCTTAAAGTTTCACCTAAAAAAATAATTAATAATTACAAAACAATAAAAAAGATAGATCCAAAGAAAAATATAGTTATAGGCTTTGGAATTACCAGCAAATCAATTTCCTCCTTTAAAAATGTTGATGGATTAGTTGTAGGCAGTGAGTTGTGTAAAACAATAACGAATTCTTTGAAAAAAAGACAAAATCTTGTCACAAAGTTAGATAAATTAGTATATAATTTGAAAAATAAAATCTTATGAACTGGATTACAAAGTTTATCAAACCAAAAATAAAATCTCTTTTTGAAAAGAAATCTTCCAAAGTAGAAGAAAATTTATGGACTACTTGTGGATGTAAAAACTTAATTTATAAAGAAGATTTACAAATAAATTTAAACTGTTGTCCAAAGTGCGGAGCTCATCACAAATTGTCTTGTAAGGAAAGATTCGAAACTTTTTTTGATAATAAAGAATATGAGTTGATTGAAACTCCATTGCCAATAGATGACCCGTTGAACTTTGTAGATAATAAAAAATATACTGATAGACTTAAAAGTGCGAGAAAAATTACAAAACAAAATGATGCTGTTTTGATAGCTAAAGGGAAAGTTCAGAATATAGATGTAGTTGTTGGTGCCCAAGATTTTAGATTTATTGGAGGGTCATTTGGTGCTGCCTCGGGGGAAGCGTTTATCGCAGGAGTCCAACATGCAATTGAAAATAAAATTCCTTTAATTTTTTTTAGTTGCAGTGGAGGTCAAAGAATGATGGAGTCATCAATTGCTTTAATGCAAATGTCCAGAACGGCTTTAGCAGTTAATGAACTAAAAAAGAAAAATATTCCTTATATAGTCATTTTATCAAATCCTACGACTGGTGGTGTTACTGCATCATGGGCTATGTTGGGAGATATACTTATAGCCGAACCTAAAGCTACGATTGGTTTTGCAGGAAGAAGGGTTATACAAGATACTGTAAGAGAAACCTTGCCAGAAGAATTTCAAACAGCAGAATACGTTAAAGACCATGGTGGAATTGATATTGTGGTTGAGAGAAAATATTTGAATTCTACAGTTGGAACTTTATTGAATGTTTTATTGAAAAAGGCTGAGGCTCAAGCTAAAAATGAGTCAACAGATGTCAAAATCGAACAATCTTTACAATCAGCTAGCTAAGGATAATTTATTTAAAAAAACTATAAACTTTGATCTTAAAAGAATAAAACAAGTTCTTTATCAACTAAATTCACCTGAAAAAAAACTTAAAAACGTTATCAATATATTAGGTAGTGATGGCAAATATTCACTTTTAACATCATTAAAATTTTTTATAGAAGCCAATAATCAAAAGACATCTGCTTACATCTCGCCAAGTTTAAAAGATATAAGAGAAAGATTCTGGATGGGAAATAAATATTTAAGCTACAAAGATATTAAAAAATAAATAAAATTAATTAAAAAACAAAAAATTAATTTAACTATTTTTGAAGCCTTAACTGTAATTTATATAATCAATGCAGCTAAAGTTGATAATGATTTTAATTTAATTGAAGCTGGAGCTTTATTTGCTAAAGACTCTACAAATCTTTTCGATTTTCCACTTATACAGTCTGTTGTTAATATTAATAAACAACATCTAAATTTTCTTAAAAAGAAAACTCTTGATGAAGTCATTTATCAAAAAGTAGGATTTTTAAGTAATTTTACAAAAATATATATAGGTAAACAAACACCACAAGTTGATAAAAAGATAAGAAAATTATTAAAAAACAATTATAGTAACATTATTTACTCTAATTCTTGGAAACTAATTAGAAATAAAAAAATTTATTTTTATAAAGATAAAAAAGTAAAAATTAAGCTCAATACTAAATATATACATTCTTTAGGTTTATTAGAAAATCTTTGTTTAGCAATTAAGATTGCATTAGATCTAAAGATAAAGAAAAACGTGATTATCAAGACAATTCCAAAAGTAAAATTTCAAGCAAGATTAGAATACTTAAAAAAAGGAAAACTATTAAAAGATATTAATAAGAATGAAAAATTACTTTTAGATGGGTGCCACTCTGCGGTAAGTGCAAAAAATTTAGCTAATTACCTTAAAACTCTTGATGTTCCTATTTATGGAATTTGGGGAATGACTAAGAATAAAGATCCAGATAATTTTATTAAACAATTTAAAGGGTTGTTTAAAAAAGTTGTTGTTATTCCAATAGAAAAAGAGTTATCATCTGTTTCAAATAAACTTCTTTTTAAGATAGCAAAAAAAAATAATTATGATGTTGAAAGAGCGTCTAATTTTAAACATGCACTACAAAAGATAACTTCGAAAGAGAAAAAAATTATTTGTATTTTTGGTTCTTTATATTTGTGCGGTAACGTTCTAAATAAAAATTAAATATTTTCTTTTATCCAAGAAACAATATTTGACTTTGATGATGCTCCTACTTTTGTAGCTTTTAGTTCACCGCCTTTAAAAAGTAACATAGTTGGAATTCCTCTTATTCCATACTTCGTTGGTGTGTTAGGCTCTTGATCAATATTATGTTTTGCAATCACTACTGCTTCTTTCATCTCCTCAGAAATTTCTTCTAACACTGGACCAATTTGTTTACACGGTCCGCACCACTCGGCCCAAAAATCTACTACTGTGGGTTTATCTGAATTAATTACTTCTGACTCAAAATTTTCATCTGTTATTGCTTTTGTAGGCATATTACTTAATTAATTATTTTTAAATTAATGTCAACTAGGCAGAAGAGTAAATTTTTTCTAATTCTTCAACGTATGCGTTAATATCATCAAGTATTAGAAGTTTATTTTTATGTCCTTCTTTTTCAAATTTAGCCCTTAAAGTATCAATTTCTGCATAGGTTCTAGGAATAGTATTCCATTTTTCATTGTTAGTGCTTAAAAGTTTTTTTGCAGTATCTTTATGTATTAAATTATAATCAGATTTACTTAACATTTCTGGTTTTTCCATATATAGAATCTTCTTTCCAAAATATTTTAATCTTTCATCTTTAAATTTTGTAATAACAGATAATTTTTTATCCCAGCTAGCATCATGAAATTCGGGCATAATCCTATTATCCTCGGATGAGGTAAATTTAGTATAAATGCTTTCTTCGTTATAAACATCTTCTTGTGATTTAAACTGCTCCTTTTCCTTAATTTCAGATAATTTTATAGTTTTTATTTTTTCTGAAAAATGTTCGTTTTCTTGAATTTTTTTTGCTCGTTCTTCAAGCTTTTTAAGTCCAATTAACTTATATTCCTCAAATTTTTCAAAATATACTGGATTCATTATAACTGGATGTTTGTTATGCCTGACAGTTCTTAAAAACTTTGGTTGTTTTTTCAATGCTACTTCTAATTCTTTTGTTGGCATTTTTAAATATACACTTGGATCATGTTTTAAATCAAAACATAGAGGCCATTGGTAAGTTGGATGTTGGCAGACAAATGTTTGTATATATGGTCTGCTTTTTCCATAAAAGTATTCATTAGTGCAAAACAACAATTCTTTTTTAATTAGATCTAGTGTTTTATTTTTATCCATAGTCAACATACTCGCTTTCCAAACACTTGGGGCTTTATTTAAAATTAATTTCGCAATACCTATTGTAGCGACAACATCTCCGATCGCACTGTGAGCATCACCGTGGTCAATGCCATTCAAAGGTGCCATTTGATCTAATTTGTAAACGTCATTACCTTTTTCATTTATAGAATTCTTAAGTGTTTTTGGGTAATAAAGATTAGCAGCTCGAGCTAAGCTAAGCATGTCCCCTCTCATATTGCCATTTGTGCTTGTAATGTAAGGATATTCCAAACTTTGAAATAAAGTTGATCTTAAAAATTCCTCGTCAAATTCAATGCTATTGAATCCAATATAAGTTGCTTTTCCCCACCTTTTTAAAGTGTCTACAAACTGTCTGATCATTTCGTAGTGTGATAAATTAGAGTTTTTTAAAATTTTTGGTGAGGACTTATTGACAATTAAAGCCATTGCCTCTGGAATTATACCTGGGCTTAATCTACATCGTGAGTCAAAACGATCTAATTCTTCCAAATTATCATTTGTTAAAATGGCTCCTATTTGAATAATTTGACCCCAGTATTTGTTAGAAGAAGTAGTTTCAAAATCATAAAATACAAAATTTGACATTTATAAACTCTATTTGAGAATCTTAATTTTTTCTGGATCTTCAGCTAAATTTTCTTTGATCTGCTCAGGATCTTTGATGCTGCCAAGTGTATTCATAATTGATCTAGCATCTCTGCCAAAACTATCTGTTGCACTAATAGCTTGTTCTAGTCTTTTGCGTAAATCTTTAATACCGTCGAAGTGTTTTTCAAATCTTGAACTAATATTTTTTAAATCACTATAAATTTGAGTTGCATGTTTTTGAACCTGCAATGTCTGAAATCCAAGGTGATAAGATTGCAAAAGAGCAGAAAGAGTATTGGGTCCTGCTATTGTAACTTTGTACTTCACTCTTAATTCTTGTAATAAAAGCTCTTTTGTTTTCGGGTCTCTATAACTTGACAGCTCAGCAAACAATCCTTCTGTTGGCGCATAAATAATTGCAAAATCTGTGGTTTTTGGTGGAGCAATGTATTTTGAACTTACAGCTTTTGCCTTATTCTTAAATGCTAGAGCAAGTTCTTTTCTTGCGACGGACAATGCATTTTTATCATTTTTTTGATAAGCATCATCAATTGCCTTAAATTTTTCAATAGGCCAGTGACTATCCACCGGTACTAGCACATCTTGAAGTCGAATTGCAAATTCAACTGTTTCCGATGTTTCCTCAGGTTTCATTTTTACATTTTCTACAAATTGCGAAGCAGGTAGTAAATCTTTCAACAATGTAGCTAAAGAAAATTCAGCTAGTACGCCATACTGTTTTACCCCAGCTAAAATTCTACTAAAGCTTTCTTGGCTTTTGTTCAAAACTTCTACCTGTCTATTAAATATTCCAACTTTTTCATCAACTCGTGTAAGTGCACCAGTCATGTCTTTTGCTATATCTTTAGACATAGATCCAAAAGCTTCACTAAATGTATTTCTCAAAGAATTTATTTCATCTTTAAAATTTTGTGTCGAGCTATCTGTCTTACTCCCACTAAATTTCCGATAAAGAAAAATTATTAAAAATGTGTTTAATATAATTAAAAGTATTATTAAAAAAATTAATAGCGAATCCATATTATTACTATACTACAATTTAGAGTGTCTTTACTTTATGATTTTGTTCACCCAAATTATCTATTCCAAGTTTAACATGCTCGCCACCTTTCAAGAATACTGGTGGTTTCATATTTTCACCAACTCCGGGAGGGGTGCCAGTACAACAAATATCTCCTGGTAATAATGTCATACAATGACTCATGTAAGATACTAATGTTTTAATGTTAAATATCATTTCTTTTGTGTTCCCAGTCTGCATTCTTTTACCATCAACATCTAAAAACATGTTTAAATTTTGATAATTAGGAAGCTCATCTTTTGTGACTATATAAGGGCCAATAGGGCCAAACGTATCAAAACCTTTGCCTTTATCCCAAGTCAATCCTTTATTTTTTTGAAAATTTCTTTCACTTACATCGTTAACAAGAAAAAAACCAAGAACATGGTCTAATGCCTGTGCCTCACTTACATAAGACGCTCTTTTTCCTATAACGAAACCTATCTCTACTTCCCAGTCTGTATGATTTGAATTTTTTGGTATTACAATGCCATCGTTAGGCCCAGTAATACAACTAGTAAATTTTGAAAAAATAATTGGTTCCTTTGGAATAGGTAGATTTTGTTCCAATGCGTGATCCTTATAGTTTAAACCTATTCCTAGAAATTTTGATGGGTTAGATATACAAGCACCAATTCTAAGACTTTTTTTAAGTATTGGTAATTTAGTAACATCAGTTTCTTTTATTTTTTTAATAGTATCAAAATTTAAAAATTTTGGAGTAAAATCTTCAATAACAGATGAAAGATCTCTATAGTTATTATCTTTATCGATTATGACGGGTTTTTCTAACCCTTGATTACCTACTCTACACAATTTCATTTTTTTCCTTTTTTTGATTTATATTTTATAGATTAGAATTTTTTTTTAAACTTTCAGTTCTAAGCTGTCCACAAGCAGCGAGAACATCATCACCCCTACTTCTTCTAATAAACGCCATATAACCCTTATTTTGAATATATTTTGAAAATTTTTCAATTTTTTCTCTTTTCGTTGCTTCAAATTTAACACCTGGCCAAGAATTAAATTCTATCAAATTAAGTTTGCTTGGAAATTGAGACATTAATGCAACAAGTTCCTTTGCGCACTCTTCTGTGTCATTTACATCTTTTAACATAATATACTCTAAAAAAATTGGCTCTTTCACAACTGAAGTATAATATTTTAATTGTTTTACTAAATCTTTAATTTTAAATTTTTTGTTAATAGGCATAATTTTTTCTCTCAAAGTATCATTAGGAGCATGTAAACTTAAAGCCAAGTAAGTTCCAATTTCTTTAGCTGCCTCTGGAATTTTGTTGGATATACCGGAAGTCGAAACAGTGATCTTTTTATTTCCATAATTTAAACCTTTTTTTTCTTTCAAAATTTTTACTGCAATTTTTAAGTTCTTTATATTAATAAGAGGTTCCCCTTGTCCCATGAAAACTATATTTGTCAATTTTTTTTGGTCCCCCCAATCATTTAATTTATCCTTCACTAATAAAATTTGAATTATTATTTCAGAAATTGATAGGTTCTTAACAAGTCTCTGAGTTCCAGACCTGCAAAATTTGCAAGTAAGGCTACATCCAACTTGAGAAGATACACAAATTGTTCCTCTAGTTTTTTCTGGAATGTAAACACATTCAACTTCATTTCCGTCCATTAATTCAACTAAAAATTTGATTGTTCCATCAGATGACTTTTGAGTTTCAGTAATTTTTGAGCTATCAAAGAAAATTTTTTTTGAAAGTTCACTCCTTAAGTTAATAGGTATTGTTGTAATCATATTAAAGTCTTTTAAACCTTTTTGATAAACAGCGCTAAAAATTTGCTGCGCTCTCATATTCAATTTGTTTTGCTCTACTCCAATTTCCTTCTTAAGAAAAGATTTTAATCCATCAAAGTCTAAATTTTGTAAATTTTGTTTCATCTGAGCGAAATGAGTTTTAATTGATGAGAGGGGTAATGTAAAACCCCTCTCTATAAAAGTTAAATTTTTCTTGAGTCTTTTCTTATATGATTAAGAACTTTTCCAGCATTTTTTCCTTCTTTTATTGTATAACCAGAAGTTCCATGGTCATTAGCATTTACTGCTTTTACCGATTTACGTAGTTGCTGAATAAGTTTAGCCTCTGACTTTTTTCGGCTGAACTCATTAAGCAAATGTGTATGTCTTTTTATCATCACACCTCCTTTTTCAACCTACTTTTTAACTCTTTTATAGAGTCCTGCATGTAGATGCAGAGTCTTTTTTTCCATGACATATGGATATAAGAACTTTATTATGTGAGGGCATAATCTGTCAATAGAGATTTGATAATGGAAAGTAAAACCCTTGGAATTATAGTGGTAATTTTTGGAACTCTAGTCCTTTTCAGTGATCAGGAATACGCTTGGATTGTCTCTGCAATTTCTATTGGTATAGGTTCAGGTATTTTTTTCTGGAAAGAAAATGAAAAAAATGTAGACAAATAAATATGTCAAAAAAAATTTTTATTGTTTTTGGTCATCATAATTCTAAATCATCGTTTAATGCAAAAATAAGAGATGCTTTTATAGATGAAGCAAAAAAGATAGGGCATGAAATAGATTTAATAAATCTTCATGATGAAAATCCTTTAAATTTTTTTGATGGCTCACCTCCTACTGAACAAGTCTTAGATTATAGAAAAAGGTTAGAGCAATGTGATATAATGTTTATGATATCTCCATGTTATAACTTAAGAGCTACAGCTATTCTAGAGAATTGGATTGATTTAGTATTAGCGCCGAAATGGTTTTTTGCATTCAAAAGAGTCGTTGGTAATTGGGGCTACCCAGTTGCTGGGGCAATGAAAGGAAAATTGGCTGTGATGTCAATGTCATATGGCGGAAATATATTCTCCATTCAAACCTGGTTTCAAAATATGCCGTTTAGAAGAATTAAAGCAGGAGTTCTGAAATTAGGTGGAATGAAAATAAAATATTTAAGATTTTATGAGGTGTTGCCTGGAATGAAAGAAGAAAAGTTTAATAAACATATGGAAAAAGTTAGAAAATTAGTAAGACAATTATAACGTTTAAATTTAAGCTATAAAATTATATATTTCTGATGATGAAAAAATTAAAAGACTGGATGATAGATAGTGCAAACATTATGTTTGATGACTCTAAGTCGGATTTAAGAAGCCTACCAAAAACTGTTAGACTTCAAATTCTGATTGTTCTTTCATTTATTTGGTCAACTGTATTTAGTTTATATGTTTTCAGTTTAACAACATTTATTTGGGGATGGGCAGGAGTGGTCATGGCACATATAGGATTAATTATTGCAGTATACATAACATTTAAATTTTTTCATAAAGCTAATAAAGAAAAGCAAAGTGTTTTTGAGACTGGAAATTATAATCCTGCTAAAATCTTTGTTGTATTCTTTATTATCTTTTTTATTTTCATCTTTACCAAAGGAATTGAAGTATTAACAAAAACTAATTCTTATACCATTCCATATACCGGTCCAGATACGTCAGTTTTAGAAAGAATTAAAAGATTTGTTAAATAAATAATTCTTGAAATAAATTATGTCAAAAAGATATAGTGGTAAAAGCTTTAAAGACTCTAGTGTAAAAAAAAAACCTAGATTAAATTTAAAAGAAAAAAGAAGATTAAAAAAAGAAAAGAAAAAAAATAATGTGTGGCCGCTATAAAATCACAAAGCCTGTAACCAAAATTGTTGATCTTGTGAAAAGTAATATCAAAGTAGAAGATAATGATAATTTTAATGCTCATCCGTCTCAAAAACTTCCAATTATCAAATCATACACCAACGGAAAAGCACTGGAACTTTGTGAGTGGGGTCTTGTACCTAATTGGTCAAAAAAACTTGATAAATTTTCCCCTCTAATTAATGCTAGAAAAGAGACTCTAATGGAAAAAATAACTTTTAAAAATTTAATACAAACTTCTAGGTGTATTGTACCTGCTGATGGATATTATGAATGGAAAAGAGAAGAAAAGCTTAAAGTGCCTCACTACTTTTCTAAAGAAAATGATGAAATTATGTTTTTTGCTGCCATTCATCAGAATAATCAATTTTGTATTATAACTAGAGAGGCTACTGAAAAAATTAGTGCAATTCATCATAGAGAGCCATTAATTTTAAATCAAAATCAAATAAGTAGTTATCTAAATGTAAAAAAAGATGCTATTGAAGTTCTTAATTCTGTAAAGCCACCAAATTTGAAATTTCATGAAATTTCAAAAGAAATAAATAATCCTAGGAACAATGATCCAAGTTTAATAAAACCAATTAATTTTTGATTTATTAATTATCAATGGTTGGCGGTGGTGAATTTTAGAATTTTCACTATCAGCCTCTCTTGTAATTATACTAAACTGATTATTCTCAAATACTCCAGCAAAATACATTAAATTATTATCATCTTTTAATTTAAAACAATAAGGAACTTTTTTATTTTCCTCAGATTTTGACCACTCATAAAAATAGCTGCAAGGTATCAATAATCTGTTTGTTGAAATTAATCTTTTAAAATATGGTTTGATTAAACTTTCCAATCTAGTGTTATGCAAAGGTCTAAAACCCTCTTTGTCCTTTGCCCAACTTGGAAAAATACTCCAACTACCA
>MDTA01134978.1_pt1 | contig 17051 bp, 16 predicted proteins | sample 811151 | NCBI WGS metagenome assembly MDTA01 (sample SAMN05326648, study PRJNA326480) | marine metagenome | isolation source: seawater | place: Indian Ocean: South | collected 2010
ACTGTACCTTTCCCTATAGTATTTAATTTTTATTTTATTTACCGATTTATATAGGTAACCAGAACTAATACTACAACCGTAAATACATATTTTCTCAATAAAATTGGAAAAAAGCCTCGGTAAATTACTTCTTTAAGCTGCTTTTACATCCCAGTCTTGTATTAAAATTGAGTATAGAGCTGCATTATCTTCCGTAGAACGTAATTTAGCGCAAATGCTTTGGTCTCGCAAAACTCGAGACACCTTTGCTAGAGCTTTCAAGTGATCAACACCGCTTTCTCTAGGGGCTAAAATAGTAAAAATAATATCAACTTTTCTTCTATCAACAGATTCAAAATCTATTGGTTTGTCTAATCTAATAAACATCCCCTGAATACTGCTCAAGCCACTCAATTTAGCGTGAGGAATAGCTACACCATTTCCCATGCCGGTAGGGCCCAACTTTTCTCGTTCCTGAAGCGCACTTAAAATTATATCACAATCTATTGAACAGCTATGAGATAAACAAGCCGCAATTTCTTGTAGCAATCTTTTTTTACTCGATACGTTACTCATTGTTCTGACTAACGATTGATTTATTATATCTGAAACAAGCATTTCCCCCCCGACGTATTTTAAGCCTGCTTATATTAGTTACTGTTCTCAGGATCAACCCATCCAATGTTACCATCGTCTCTAAGGTGCACCACGTTAATTTTATCATGTGAAGAATTCCTAAAAATCAACATGTTAGAGCCGGAAAGCTCCATTTGCATTACTGCTTCTCCCACAGAAATTTTAGGAATTTTTGTTTTCATTTCAGCTATTATTAGTGGAGTGAGTGATTCTTTTTCATAAGAATCAGTTTCCATATCATCATCTTTATTAGCGATGACATAAGAACTAGCGTTGAAGAACTGAATCGGTTCACTTCTTTCGGCATGATGGTTCTTTAAGCGCCTTTTGTAACGTCTTAATTGTTTTGCTATTTTTTCTAGTGCATTTTCAAAACACTCATAAATATCAGTGGCCCTTCCCCTCGATTGCGCATTTATCCCTGTAGATAAGTGAAGTAAAATAACACATAAATATTCATATCTGTCTTTTGAAAATGTGATTGAGAGATCTGTTGCTGATCTCGAATATTTTGATAATAAATCAAGTGTTTTTTCTTCTGCATGGGTTCGTAGGGAGTCTCCTATGTTAATTTGTTTTCCATTTACCTGAATGTTCATACGTTGTGCCTTTCAATCTTTTATAAAGTGATACGAAAACAACTAACTTTAACCTTGACTAGGTACGAAAACTTTCGCCTAAATACACCTGTCGTACGATTGAGTCTTTGACTACCTCTCCTGGAGTTCCACTCATTAGAACATTTCCGTCGTGTAATATGTAGGCTCGATCTACTATTTCAAGTGTTTCTCTAACATTGTGATCAGTAATGAGAACGCCAATATCTTTATTTTTTAAGTGTGCCACAAGTGACCGTATTTCAGTTAAGGCTATTGGATCAACACCAGCAAATGGCTCGTCTAAAAGAATATATTTCGGTTTCACAGCTAAGCATCTTGCTATTTCCACACGACGGCGTTCTCCTCCAGATAATGAAATTGCTGATGCTTGTCTAATATGGGATATTGAAAATTCTGCTAGCAAAGCATCTAATTCTTTTCTTCGTTCTGCGTGATCTTTGATCGATATTTCCAAAACTGCATTCAAATTCCCCTCAACTGTTAGCCCCCTAAATATAGAAGCCTCTTGGGGCAAATATCCTATTCCCATCAACGCCCTTCTATACATTGGAAATCCAGTAACATCTGTTCCATCTATTAGTATTTTTCCAGAATCGACTGTTGTTAGTCCAGCTATAGAGTAGAAACAGGTTGTTTTTCCAGCACCATTTGGCCCGAGTAGGGCAACAACCTCACCACGCGAAAGTGATAGATTTATATTTCTGACAACAGTCTTTGACTTATAACTTTTTCTAAGATTTTGGACTTTGAGTCCGGCAAACCCCTCGGTTAATATTAAAGGTGATTGTAATTTTTTTCGCTCGCTCATTTTAGTCGCCTTCAATTGGTCCTAAAATAGTTTTGACAGAACCACTAATTTTGGCAAGCCCATTATTTAAACTTAAAATCAACGTGTCACCAAAAATTTTGTTATTGCCATTTATCAGGTTTACGTTTCCGGATACAGTAAGCTCCTGAGCATTACCACTATAAAATGCACTGTCACCATAAATAAAATTTTCACCATTGGAAATTTCCAATGGTCCTTTTGCGCTAAATTCCAGGGGATTTTTTTCTGATGTATCGGCAGGTTGTAAGATCGAGAGAGAGCGCGCTTTTAATGTAAATTTTCCATAGTTTACTACAACATCGTCTATAAATTCAGTCATATTTGTTTTACTATTAAATATCATCGAATTGGATGTAATTTCAATCTTTGAATTTGGAGTAACAGTAAAAGCACGTAAGCCTAACTGTGTCTCTGCAAAACACAGATGTGAAAAAAATAAAAAAAAACTAATGATCGAAAGGCAGTATCTTGATTTTAACATATGTAAACCGTTTATAGTTTGGAATTTGATAAAGTCATAACTACGCCATCAAAAAAATAAATTTGGGTATCTCCCTCATTAAGTCCTTGAGAGCTTGAAACTTTCATTGAACCCCCTTCTATAATACCCAACGGTGTTTGTAATGTTGTTTTACCCACACTGACAACTTCATTGGAATCAAAATCTATACGAATTCTTTCACTTTTTCCAGTAATTCCAGTATTTGTTCTTATTTCTAGATTTCCTGTAAGTTCTACTACTTTGTCTTTTGCATTGAACGATGCTTTTTCGGCTGAAACGGTATAAATTTCTTTGAGATTTAATGAAAGAGTGCCAACGAGTTCTGTAAGGGAAAAATGACTGTTATTATTCTGATCCGGGTTTACTGCGTCTACGGTAAAATTAAAAAAATGACCGTTATCAGAAGAACCTCTTAATTTTGCTTTACTTATTTGATAGTCATAATTTTCTTCAAGCCCGAGCGTTGAAACTTTAACTGGCTCACCAAAATTGTCTGGTGGAGAAATTATGAACAATATTACAAGTATACTTGTAGCTGAAATAAAGAAAAGAACTTTTAGGACAAAAATCATTTTGGAATAACTTAGCATAAATTAAAGTCCGTTCGGCAAAGTTCAATAAATAGACTTTTAACTTTCATCAAAAACCGTTAAAAAATCTGCTGTTAATAGTTAAAGTTTTTATGTGAATCATTTAGATTAATTGTGTGCAAATATATCATTATCTTGCCATCCTAAAATATCTAGCTGTGCTCGTTTTGGTAAAAACTCAAAGCAGGCTTGAGCAATTTCTTCTCGATTTTCGCGCTTAAGCATAATATCAAGTTGAGATTTTAATTCATGAAGGTATAGCACGTCGGAGGCTGCATACTCGATTTGAGCATCAGTTAGAGTTTTGCTTCCCCAATCAGACGTTTGCTGTTGTTTAGAAATATCAATTGCCATCAAGTCCTGAAGTAAGTTTTTCAAGCCGTGCCGGTCTGTGAAAGTTCGCACTAATTTAGAAGCTATTTTTGTACAATAAACCGGCTTGCATAATATATTAAATTTGTGAAAAAGTACAGCGATGTCAAATCGACCAAAATGAAATATTTTTAGTACTCCCGGGTCTAATAAAAGTTTACATAGGTTAGGGGCAGAAATTTGTGAATTTGATATTTGGATTACATGGGCATTGCCATCCCCGGAAGAAATTTGAACTAGGCATAATCTGTCGCGATATGGTTTTAATCCCATTGTCTCGGTATCAACGGCGATTATTTGTCCGAGATTAATATTTTCAGGCAAGTCTTCTTGATATAAATAGTTGGTCATTATAACCTTCCTCTTATCTCTCTAATTTCTATATCAGATTTTAAAGGGTATAGCCACCGTGTTTTAAATTTTATCTTGCTAATTGAACTTCTTAATCATTGTAAGTGTCATTTATTTAAACATCAACAGATCTTAGATTTTCCGATAAAGCATATTGTTAAAAGAAAGAATTTCTCAGAATAATTTTGAGATTTGAGGATAGACAAAATTTAAAGAATGTTTATTTACTTGCTAGGTAATATATATGAGAGTTTGGAATGGATAAAATGTTGGAGTTAGACGCCCCTTTGGTAACTGTTTTTGGAGGTTCCGGGTTTATAGGCAGGTACATAGTCAGACGTCTTGTTAGTAGGGGCTGGAGGGTTAGAGTTGCTGTTCGAAACCCCAATTCAGCACTGTTCCTCAAAACTTATGGCGAAGTCGGCCAGGTGGAATTAAAAAGGTGTTCGATCTTTGATAAAAGATCTGTAGCATCAAGCTTGGTAGGTTCTAACGCAGTTATAAATGCCGTAGCAGGTCGATTAAGTGAAACATCAAGAAAAAAGATTGCAAATTTTTATCACAAGGGACCTGAAATAATAGCAAATGAATGTAAGGAGGCTAAAATAGAAAGCTTTATTCATATTTCTGCTATTGGTGCCGATGATCAAACTGAAAGCTTATATTCAAAATATAAAAGAAGAGGGGAAAAAAAAATTTTAAAATTAATTCCAAGTTCTATAATTTTAAGGCCCTCTCTTGTCTTTGGCAATGAAGACCAGTTTTTTAATCGGTATGCCTCTATGTCGGCGTACAGCCTTATTATTCCGGTCATTGGAGAAAACACTCGTTTCCAACCTATCTACGTTGATGATTTGGCAGCAGCAGTAGAAAAAGCGGTAGTGGAAAATATAAGCAAAGGAATTTTCGAAATAGGTGGTCCTGATGTCTTTTCTCATAAAGAATTAATTCAGAAGACCCTTAAAGTAGTTAGAAGAAGACGCATTATTTTACCTATTCCTGCTTGGTTGGCGATGATAATGGCGACGGTCTTTGGTTACATTGAGACTGTAAGTTTTGGAATTGTTAGGCCACCGTTCTCAATTGATAATTTGAAGCAATTGAAGCTTGATAACGTTGTTACTAGCCGGACGAAATCAATAAAGGATTTAAAAGTTCAACCTAAAAGTGTCGACTCTATAATTCCTAGTTATCTTTATTCATTTAGACCCTACGGTCAGTACAATGAAATGACAGAGATTTCTAAAAGGTCTCGATGACTGTGTCTCACTCGAAACCTTTGTTAGCGCGGCAATACACTATAACCCATTAGAGCCTTATCTACAGCTTGTGCACATTGTCTTCCTTCCCTTATTGCCCAAACCACTAGAGACTGGCCTCTGCGCATATCGCCTGCAACCCAGACTTTTTCATGGCTAGTTTTATAGTTAATATCATTCGCAGATACATTTTTTCGCAAGTCGAGTGTTAAATTAAGATCAGAAACAAGTTTGTCAATAACAGGGGATACGAAACCCATTGCAAGAAGTACTAAGTCTGCCTTTAAGATAAACTCAGTACCAGGTATCGGGTTAAAATTTTCATCCACTCGCACGCAATTCAAAGATGTTACCTTGTCGTCAGCACCTTCAAACTTTTGTGTCATCACAGAAAATTCACGTATCGCACCTTCTTCTTGACTCGATGAAGTCCTCATTTTTAGGGGCCAGTTCGGCCATGTATTCAGTTTATCCTCTTTATCTGGAGGGATAGGCATTATTTCGAGCTGTGTAACTGATAAGGCCCCTTGCCTTATTGAAGTACCTATACAATCTGAACCTGTATCTCCACCGCCAATTACTATTACATGTTTATTAGTTGCCAATATTGGTTCGTTTTTGTCATCGTCCTCGTTTCCAACACGTCGATTCTGCTGGGGAAGGAAACTCATTGCTTGATGTATACCATTTAGTTCACGGCCTTCTATTGGCAAGTCCCTTGGTTTTTCAGCTCCACCAGATAAAATAATTGCGTCGAAGTCTATAATCATATCTTTTATTTTTAAATCATGACCCACGTTTATATTACTGTGAAACTTTACACCCTCTTTTTCCATTTGTTTGAGACGTCGATCAATATGCTCTTTTCCTAATTTGAAGTCTGGAATTCCATACCGTAAAAGCCCACCGAGCCGCTCATTTTTCTCGTACAGATGCACAGAGTGCCCTGCTCTTGCAAGTTGTTGAGAGGCTGCTAGTCCAGCAGGTCCGGATCCAACAACAGCAATATTTTTATTCGTTCTTTTTTTTGCTATCTGTGGTTTTATCCAACCATTCTCCCAAGCTTTATCAACTATCGCACATTCGATGGATTTTATTGTAACTGGGCTATCGATAATATTTAGAGTACATGACGCTTCACATGGTGCAGGACAGATACGACCAGTGAACTCGGGAAAATTGTTAGTTGAATGTAGGTCGTAAGAAGCTTTTTCCCAATTTCCTCGATAAACTAAATCATTCCAATCTGGAATTTGATTATTTACCGGACAACCTTTTAGACCTTTAACATCATGACAAAAGGGTATTCCGCAATCCATACATCTACTTGCTTGGTCTTTCAGAGTTTGCTCCGGAAGAGGAATCAGAAACTCTTTGAAATTTCTGACTCGATCTGCTGCTGGCCTATATTTTCTATCTTGACGGTCTAACTCCAAAAAACCTGTTACTTTTCCCATACCATTTACCTTCCAAATAGTTTCTTACGCTGCGTTACCAGATGAGCGCTGTGCTTCAGCTATTTCAGCCAACGCTCGGCGATATTCTGTTGGCATTACTTTGACAAATAAAGGCCGAAACATCTCCCAGTTATCCAGTATCAGGGTTGCCCTCGGAGAGCCGGTGTAAAGTTTATGCTTTTGTATAAGTTGTTTAAGTCGCTCGTCATCATATCTCGTCATGTCGCTTGTAACGTCAACTCTGCCATGGTGCTCAATATCTCCACCATGGTGATGTTCTGACTCCATCAAATCATCTTCTTCGGGAATTGGTTCGAGTTCTACCATAGCTAAATTACATCTAGTTGAAAAGGTACCGTCTTCGTCAAGAACGTAGGCGATACCGCCAGACATGCCTGCAGCAAAGTTTCTTCCGGTGTAACCCAAAACGGCAACCACTCCACCAGTCATATATTCACACCCATGGTCTCCCACTCCTTCGACTACAGCAATCGCTCCGGAATTCCTCACCGCAAAGCGTTCTCCTGCAACACCTTGGAGGTAACATTCCCCTTCAGTAGCTCCGTATAGTATGGTATTTCCAGCGATTATTGATTTTGTGGGATCAATTTTCTTGGCATCCGACGGCGGGCAAACAATAATCTTCCCTCCGGATAATCCTTTTCCAACGTAATCATTTGCTTCACCCTCGACTTTCAGAGTCACACCTTTACAAGCCCATGCACCAAAAGCTTGTCCGGTGGTTCCCTTGAACGTTATATTAATTGTGTCTTCGGGCAGACCATCGTGTCCAAATTTTTTCGCAATACGACCTGAAAGCATAGCACCAGTGGACCTATTGTAGTTTGCTATTGGAGTTTCAATGTATACAGGTTTTCTTGTTTTTATGGCAGATTGGGAGAGATCTATAAGTTTTCGGTCTAATACTTCATAAATATCATGGGTTTGTTTTTCACAATTATAAATTGGTACGTGCTTGGATTCTTGTGGGTTGTAAAATAGGTCGGAAAAATCTAGGCCCTTAGCTTTCCAATGGTTTATGGCATCATCTTTATCAAGAACATCAAGTTTGCCAATCATGTCGTCAAATTTCCTAAATCCTAACTTTGCCATTAATTCCCGAACCTCTTCCGCAACGAAGAAAAAATAATTAATAACGTGTTCAGGTTGCCCATTGAAACGCTTTCGTAGAACAGGGTCCTGGGTCGCTACTCCTACAGGACAGGTGTTCAAGTGGCATTTTCTCATCATAATACACCCGGACGCAATTAAAGGGGCAGTAGAGAATCCAAACTCATCGGCACCTAATAGCGCCCCAATTACTACATCGCGTCCAGTGCGCAAGCCACCATCAACTTGCACAGCAATTCTTGAACGCAATTTGTTTTTAACCAAGGTTTGATGTGTCTCAGCTAATCCGAGTTCCCATGGCGATCCAGCGTGTTTTATTGATGTAAGAGGACTTGCTCCAGTTCCTCCTTCCATACCGGAAATTGTTACATGATCAGCTTTTGCCTTTGCCACACCTGCGGCCACAGTGCCGACGCCTACCTCCGAAACCAATTTTACCGATATGGCAGCGTCTGGGTTAACATTTTTGAGATCATAAATTAGTTGAGCCAAATCTTCGATCGAATAAATATCATGATGAGGGGGTGGAGAGATCAGTCCAACACCTTGTGTGGAATGGCGCACTTTTGCTATTACGGCATCAACCTTGTGTCCTGGAAGCTGCCCACCTTCTCCTGGCTTTGCTCCTTGCGCCATTTTTATTTGGATCATGTCGGAATTAACCAAATACTCTGTAGTAACGCCAAATCTTCCTGAAGCAACCTGTTTTATAGCAGACCTCTTGCTGTCTCCGTTTTTCATCGGGCTGAATCTTTCGACTTCCTCGCCACCTTCTCCAGTGTTCGATTTTCCACCAATTTTATTCATTGCGATTGCTAAATTTTCATGAGCTTCAGCTGAAATAGACCCATAAGACATGGCTCCTGTTGAAAATCGCTTTACTATTTCACTTGCAGTTTCAACCTCTTCAAGCTTAACTGAGCTTCTACCCGTTTTTTCAGACGGTCTAAGATGGAAAAGCCCACGAATAGTCAATAGTCTCTCCTGGTGATCATTTATTGATTTAGCATAAGCGACATATTTTTCTTTACTATTGCCTCTTACGGCGTGTTGAAGATTAGTCACTTCATCAGACGTCCAAGCATGAACCTCTCCTCGCTCACGGAGAGCATAATCCCCCCCCACATCTAAAGAGTGTGCTAAAACTGGGGTATCACTATAAGCCTCGATGTGCCGTTCAACAGTTTCTTTTGCAATTTCTTCAAGCCCGATTCCTTCGATTTGAGTGGATGTTCCTGAGAAGTAAGTATTGACAAATGATGTAGAGAGTCCGAGAGCATCGAAAATTTGTGCCCCGCAATAGGACTGATAAGTGGAGATACCCATTTTTGACATTACTTTAAGTAAACCTTTATCAATTGACTTAATATATCGGTGAACAACCTCATTTTCATCAACCTCCATCGGAAAGTAGTTGTTTGCATGCATCTCAGCCAATGTCTCAAAAGCGAGATACGGGTTAATTGCCTCTGCTCCATAGCCCGCAAGAACAGCAAAATGGTGAACTTCTCTGGGTTCGGCAGACTCTATTACAAGGCCAACGGATGTTCGTAAACCTCGTCTTATTAAGTGATGATGCACCGCTGCCGTCGCCAGTAAAGCTGGTATCGCTACCCGTTGACTGCTAAATTTCCTATCAGACAAAATTATTATGTTATCTCCGCTGGTTACTGACGCTTCGGCTTCCTCACAAAGACGTCCAAGACCTTGGTACATTCCCTTTTGCCCTTCATTTATATCAAAGGTTATATCTAAAACCCGAGACATAAATTGATTGTCGGCGATATCAGAGATCTCTCGAATCTTTTGCAGGTCAGAATTTCTTAAGATCGGCTGTCGAACCTCTAGTCGCTTTAGATTAGATAGGTGTTTGAAATCAAAAAGGTTAGCTCGCGGTCCTATAAAAGATACTAGGCTCATCACAGACTCCTCTCTTATCGGGTCTATAGGAGGGTTCGTAACCTGAGCGAAGTTTTGCTTAAAATATGTATAGAGAAGTTTTGGTTTATTTGACATTGCCGAAATAGGAGTGTCGGTTCCCATAGAACCCAGTCCTTCCTGACCAGTTGTTGCCATTGGTGTCATGAGTAATTTAATATCTTCTTGTGTATAACCAAAAGCCTTTTGACCGTTGTATAATTCGGCGCTAGTATATGATCGTGGAAGATTTTTATTTCCTTCTAAATCTTCAAGCACTATCTGAGTTTCGGAAAGCCATTTATCATAAGGGTTCACATTAGACAGTTCCCTTTTTATTTCATCATCAGATATTATTGCTCCTTTTTCAAGGTCGATAAGAAGCATTTTACCTGGTTGTAAACGCCATTTCTTTATCACCTTACTTTCATCTATTGCCAAAGTACCCGCCTCAGATGCAAGTACAACGGTATCATCATCTAAAACAAAGTATCTTGCAGGTCGCAGTCCGTTACGATCTAAAGTTGCTCCAATCTTTCGACCGTCAGTAAATGCAATCGCTGCTGGTCCGTCCCATGGCTCCATTAAGGCTGCATGATATTCATAAAAAGCTCTCCGTTTTCCTTCCATCAGAGGGTTTCCTGCCCACGCTTCTGGAATCATCATCATCATCGCATGTGCCAATGAATAGCCACCTTGGAAGAGTAATTCGAGCGCATTATCAAAACATGCGGTATCAGATTCACCTTCATAAGAAACGGGCCATATTTTTCCAATATCATCTCCAAACAAAGGTGATGATAATGTGGCTTGCCTGGCTGCCATCCAATTGACGTTTCCTCTCTTTGTATTTATTTCGCCATTGTGAGCTATCATTCTGTACGGGTGTGCAAGTCGCCAAGACGGAAAAGTGTTGGTTGAAAACCGCTGATGAACAATGGCTAACGCTGATTTAAACCTCTTGTCATTCAGGTCACTGTAATATGGCGCTAGCTGATCTGCTAAAAACATTCCTTTGTAGACTATCGTTCTTGAGGACATAGAAACTGGATAAAACTCTTCTTGGTTCTCGAGTTTAACCCTTATTCTGTTAGAAATATGTCTTCGTAATATATAAATTTGTCTTTCAAAATCATCGTCTGAGAGATTATTAGGCCGATTAAAAAAGCCTTGCCAATGCATCGGCTCAGAAGACATTATTTCGGGGTCTTGGGATAGCATTAAATTGGACGTAGGTACTGATCTCCAACCAATTAGCGAATGACCCGCTTCCGATGCTAAAGTTTCAATTTCACTCTTGATCATTTTTTGATCGTCTTCGTTTTGTGGGGTGAAGAAAAAACCGACACTGTAATGTCCCTCCTCAGGTAATTGGAAGCCTAACTGTATGCATTCTTCGTAGAAAAAACTGTGTGGAATTTGAACAAGCATACCGGCGCCATCACCCATCAACGGGTCAGCCCCTGTTGCACCTCTGTGCTCAAGGTTTTCTAATATTTTGATTCCGTTTTTGACAATATCGTGGGATTTAATTCCTTTGACGTTTGCGATAAAACCTAAACCGCATGAGTCATGCTCGTTATTTGCGTCGTACAATCCTTTAGAAATACTTGCTGTGTCCAAAGATGACATTCGACGATTTTTTTTATTAACGATCACTTTTTCTCTACTCATCTTCTTCCTCTTCGAATCTTCCACTTTCACTCTTTAATCACTTAATCTCCACTTAATATCGTAAACTATTAGTTCAATACTAGTTTTTGCTTAATTTATATTTTATTATTAAATTGGCTATGCTAAAACGAAAAACTATGCAGTTATTAAAAGCGCTCATGGGTTTGCAGCTTTTACCTCATGGATACGTTAATTGCAAGATTTTGAGTATTGATGAAAATTCACATGTAAGCAAGATATAAAAGAAAAACACCAAAAAGCACTCTGTAAGCAACGAAAGGCGTAAAATTTTTATATTTTATGTATCGAATTAGAACTGACAGAGCTAGCAAGGCTGATAGGAATGAGAGCGATGTGGCAAGAGCGAGCCTAGTAATGCTGTACACTTCTTTATCAAAATAAGCCAAATCAAACGTTAGTAAAATACCTGAAGCAAGAATTGTTGGTATGGACATCAGCATTGAGAGCCTTGTAGAGCTTTCTCTGGAAAAGCCTAATGCTAGAGCTCCAGTAATGGTTATTCCTGAACGAGAGGTTCCAGGAACTAAAGCTAAGCATTGCAAAAATCCCATTATAAGCGCATCCTTGTAGGACCAGCTGTCTTGATACCGATTTTTTCTTCCTTTTTTATCAGCAAATAAAAGAATAAGGCCAAAGATTATCATAGTGAAACCGATAACCTCTATTGATCTGAAATTGGTTGAAAGACCGGTAAATTTTACAAAGAAACCAGCAATAGTAACAGGCATTGTAGCCATTATCAGTAGAAGGAAAAATTTAGCGTTGGCTGAATCTGTTTCGAGCTTAATAATAGAAAAAAGTCCTGATATGAGACTGAGTACGTCTTTTCGAAAGTATAAAATTACTGCCAAAAGGCTACCAAAATGAATGGAAATATCTAAGTTTAGATTGTGATTAGGCTCCCCAAGTATTTGGGATATCGCAACCAAATGACCGGAAGAGGATATCGGTAAAAATTCTGTTATACCCTGAATAAGGGCAAGAAAACTAATATAAAAAAAACCCAAATCGCACCTTTCTATTTAGATTTAAGGGTCCTTAGTTTTATCTGTCAACAAAAACAGATAAAAACCTACCTTTTGTACATAATTGGAAACCAATGCTCCCTTAGAGTTTGTCCGGGAGCCATACCGTGGTTTGGAAACGGTGGTGATGTTCTCCCTGGTCTTTCGATATATTTAGCGTCATCTCCGACCAGTCGCAACGAGAAAGCTATTCGTCTATTTTTACTTTTATTCCCTCTAACACACCGTGTAATGTTATGAAATGAAAAGCTACTGCATCTCCAGGATCGGGCACGGCTCTAAAACCTTCAGTTTTTTCATAAAAGCTGGTCTCATTGAGCCATTTGGTAGGCAAGACAGGCTTTTCCCATTTGTGGGAACTGGCAACACATCTCAAGGATGCTGAAGATACGTATTCCATTGGGGTCCAAAAACTTATCGTTTGATTACCGGTAATAAAGTAGTAGGGATTATCTTGGTGCCATGGGGTTTCCTTCGAAGTTCCTGGTTCTTTAACTAAAATGTGCTCATGAAATAACTGAACTCGATCTGAATTCATTAGTTCGGATGCTACGTGCTCAGCACTGGAATTAAAGATAACGTGCTTAAACTCTTCTATCCATTGCCAATTGCAGTAATCGTCAAAAAATCTTCTCGTTTCATTAGGGTTTGTATTTTCAGTGGAGTATTTTCCAGGTGTTGCCAAATTTTTTCTATACCGTCACTCATTTGGTCCAAAAAATCTGAAAACAAACCCTTTATCAAAACAACACCATCTTTTTGAAATGTTAAGATGTCTTTTTGAGAAAGAAAATCAGAACGCATTTTAATCACATTTATTTAACTAATATGTAGAACGATAAACAAATCATCGATACATTACAATTAAGAAGATCAAATTCGATATTCAGAAATTAGAGCCTCGCATTTTATATTATTAACGTTGTGAGATTAACTAATATTTGCTATTTTTAGACTATATGTCCTAGCCTGTATTTAACTTGATTAAATCGAAAATATGGGAAGTATTCTTATTTTCGGGAGTACTGCCTTAGTATTATTTATTAAAGCCAAGGTAAAATATTTAATTGTTTTGTGTTATGAGGTAAAAAATAGATGAATAAAATAGCCAAAATGTTTGCTAGTTGTATAGTAGTTGATTGGGGTAGATTAAATTTGAGACTCTGTTTTATGGGATCAAAAAAATCGATCCATTTTAGACAAGAGCCTTTAGGATGATTAATATAAATCAAAATGATTATGAAAAACTATCATTAGACAAAATTGAAGGATTTCTTGACCCAAATATTAAGACACCTATTTTTATCTGTGGTACGGCTGCTTCATTACATGGGTGGAGAGAAGTACCATATTTAAGCGTTCCGTGTAGTTCTCCCAAATTAGGGGATACAGTTGAGGTTGATTGCAAAGACCCTGGGTTATCAGGTAAGATCCTGCTGGGCTAGAAGCAAGATACCCCAGCAGATGTTATGTGCGGCGAGGAAACACAAATAATGGGCTTAATCTGCCAAAACAGAAATTTTGACAGAGCCAAAGCCAAAGAAATTTTGAGAAACTCAAAATAAGTGGAGATGAAATGAAACGGAGCCTAGGTGTATGCTATTACCCGGAGCAATGGGATAGGTCACTTTGGCTAAATGATGCCAAGAGCATGGTTAAAGCCGGAATTTCCTGGGTCAGGATAAATGAATTTTCCTGGTCTAAGTTAGAGCCCCAGCCTGGAGAGTTTCGATTTGAATGGTTGGACGAGATTATTGAGATTTTATATAGTCAGAAGATAAAGATAGTTTTAGGCACCCCTACTGCAGCGCCGCCTAGATGGATGGTAGATAAATATCCCGATATGTTAATTCGTGATAAAGAAGGAAGGTTGCGTAAGCATGGCTCACGGAGACATTATTGTTTTAGTCACAAAGGTTATGCTGCTGAGTGCGATAGAATTGTAGAACTTTTGGCACAACGATACGGTAAAAATAATGCAGTGAGAGCTTGGCAAACAGATAATGAGTATGGCTGTCATGATACTGCTATATCTTATAGTGAGTCCGCCAAGCTTGAATTTCAGGACTGGTTACGGAAAAAGTTTAAGACGAAATCAGATGATGATAAAAGTGATATTGAAGCGTTGAACTTAGCATGGGGCAATGTCTTTTGGTCTATGCAATATAGGAGTTTTAGTGAGATTGAACTCCCAAATAATACCGTCACTGACCCAAATCCGGCGCATGTTATGGCTTTTAGGAAGTTTTCTTCTCACCAAGTGGCGCAATTTAACAAAAGACAAGTTGATATAATAAGGAAATTTTCAAACTATCCAATTACACACAATTTCATGGGAAGGATTACAGACTTCGATCATTTTAAAGTAGGAGATGACCTCGATTTTGCCAGCTGGGATAGCTATCCATTAGGTTTCTCTGAAGATCGAATTGATGCAGATGAATCTCATAAAAAGGCTTATGCTCGACAAGGAGATCCAGATTTTCAAGCATTTCATCATGACTTGTATAGGTCAGTTGGAAAAGGTCGGTTTTGGGTGATGGAGCAGCAGTGTGGGCCCGTTAATTGGGCCCCGTATAATGCTAAGCCATCAAAAAATATGTTGATGCTCTGGACATGGGAAGCTTTTGCGCATGGTGCTGAGGTTGTTTCTTATTTCCGGTGGAGACAGGCACCTTTTGCTCAAGAGCAAATGCATTCTGGTTTACAATTACCTGATGGCACGAAAACAGCTGCATATGATGAAGTGAAAGAGATTGAAAAGACATTAAGAGGCAAAAGAAATATGGAAAGTTCATTGTCGCAAGTTGCTATCATCTTTGATTATGATGCTGATGCTGCTTGGGCCATCGAGCCGCATGGTAAAAATTTAAAGTATTTTAATCTTGTTTTCGGTGTTTACAGGGCATTGCGAAAGTTGGGGCAATCAATTGATATCGTCCCTGTTGATACCAAAAAATTTTCTCAATACAAAATTGTAATAGCTCCAGGTCTTGTCCATATGAGAGAAGATCTAAAGAAAAAATTAAAGGATTTTGAAGGCTTAGTTTATGTCGGACCTCGTACATCAACTCGGAATACACATTTAAATTTAACTTCACCAATGCCACCTAATTTGCCAGGATTTGACTCTAAAATTACTTCAACAGAAACGTTTAGATCAGATAGTCCGATACTGTTAGAGCAGGGTGGTTATTTTTGTAATTATAGGGAAGAGCTGCAAGGTGACGCAAGAATAATAGAAAGGACAGCGGCTGGTGATCCAGCAATTTTAAAGGGAGGAAATTTTATCTATGTGGCAGGGTGGCTAGATGAAATAGCCTTAAACAGATTATTTAAAAAGGCTTTAAAGCGTTGTAACTTAGAATTTTGTGAGCTTCCTACTGGTGTCCGCGTACGTCAGAATTTGAAGGAGCGCTTTTGGTTTAATTATTCAAAAGAAACCGTAAAAGTAAATGGTAAAAGTATACTGGGCTGCAGTTTTTTTTCAGAGAGTACAAAATCACAGATAGGCAATGAAACCGTATGGGAGAAATTAAGAGATGGAAGCCAATGACATTTTGCTGCCAAGCGGAAAATCAATGTAAAGAATTGCTGGAACATTGTGAAAAGGTACGACTAATGCAGTCAATTTTTTTTTGGTTGCAGTATAATTAATATGGTAACGTACTAATTTTTAGATGTAAATAGCAGTGAATTTTCTGGACGGTGGATCGAACACACAAATTCGTTAGCATATTGAATTATGTTTTAGAAGTATTGATTTTTCCAGTCAGGTTTGCATCATGTTCCACAACTAATTCTTCACATTTAATATTACCCCTGGTTTTTGATCCAGCCAGGATCGAAATCTTTTCAGATAATATGTTTCCTTTGTGATTGCCAAGAAGCTCAGTTTCTTTTGAATTAATATTTCCAGAAATTCTTCCCGTGGCTTCTAATGTGAGTGATTTGGCCTTTACGTTACCTAAAACTGTACCACTAATGAAGATTGTTCCTTCGGATGTTATATGTCCATCAATTTTCATGTCACTAGAAATAAAAGATGGAGAGGATTTACCATGATCATTCATATATTTTGCCCTTCGATGCCTTATTGACATGCTATACACTATACTCTACCAAAATTGCACTGAAAATTTTAAAGGAACTATAATTTAAGAAAGAATAGTATTTCAGATAAAGAAATAGTACATTCAAGAACTCAAATAATTGCTGTTTCTTTCAAAGGCTTGTTGTCTTCAATTCTCGAAAAATTTAGTGGAGATAAATCAATGTTCTTATATTCATTGTAAATCACAAGTTCCGAAATTCCCCTCCCGATTGCAGGAGATTGTTGAAGGCCATGACCTGAGAAGCCATTGGAAAATATAAAGTTTTTTACCCGTGGATGATTTCCAACAATAGCGTTTTGGTCGAGAATGTTATATGCGTAATGACCTGCCCAACTATTAATAAGACGGACAGACTCAAATTGTGGAACTCGATTTGCTATTGATGGCCAAACTTTTGACTCCCAGATTTCATGATCTATTGAAAAGTCATCGAAGGCTACTTTTGGATCTGGATCTGGAGGACACCCTGCAAGATAAAAAGAACCGTCTGATCTCATGTGGACACCATTTGGGTCAATAGTTAAGGGCAAATCTTGGTTTAACGGATTTTGGGCCTTAAAAATAAATGAATAA
>MDTA01004896.1_pt1 | contig 17049 bp, 14 predicted proteins | sample 811151 | NCBI WGS metagenome assembly MDTA01 (sample SAMN05326648, study PRJNA326480) | marine metagenome | isolation source: seawater | place: Indian Ocean: South | collected 2010
AGAAGGGTAAGGTGATGATCTTGCAAATCTTGGACTTGTAGTAAATCCTATTTGGTTGTTCACTATAATATGGATAGTTCCGCCTGTATTATGTCCAGGAAGACCAGACATTGCAAAACATTCTGCCACAATTCCTTGTCCTGCAAACGCTGCATCACCATGGATTAAAATTGGAATAACTTGGTTTCTCTTAATATCATTATGATAAAATTGTTTAGCTCTTGTTTGTCCCAAAACAACTGGATCAACTGCTTCAAGATGAGAAGGGTTATCTGTCAAACTCACATGAACTGAATTTCCATCGAATTCTCGATTTGATGATGCACCTAAATGATATTTAACATCACCAGCTGATTCCTCTTCTATGTTAGATATTTCACCAGCAAATTCGTTAAATATTCTTTTATAAGATTTTTGTAATACATTGGCTAAGACATTAAGCCTACCTCTATGTGACATTCCAATTTTGACCTCTTTTACTCCAAGTTGTCCACCTTTTTTAATAATTTGTTCTAAAGCAGGAATTAACGACTCAGCTCCATCCAAACCAAATCTTTTTGTTCCAACATATTTAGTAGCTAGAAATTTTTCGAAACCCTCCGCCTGAATTATTTTATTTAAAATTGCTTTTTTTCCATTTGTTGTAAAGTTTAACTTATTATCGTCTTTTTCAAATCTTTCCCTTATCCAAACCTTTTCTTTTGGATCAGAAATATGCATGTATTGAGCTCCAATAGTTGAGCAATAAATTTTTCTGAGTTTTGACAATATTTCACTTATATTTGCGTAACCTAAATCCATATAATTATCTAAATAAATTTTTCTTCTATAATCCTCTTTTTTAAATCCATGATCTGATGTATGTAGTTCATGAACATAATCTCTATTCATAAGTCCTAGTGGATCTAAATTTGCTATTAAATGACCCCTTATTCTATATGCTCTTATAAGTGCAATCGCTTTGACGGAGTCTATCTTGCTTAACTCTAAATTTTCATTGTTTTCTTGTTTATTTAAATCTTTTATTAAAAATTTTTTGTTACCCCAAGAAGGACCATTTATTTCCTTTAAAACATCATTAGCATTTTCATCCAATCCTATAAAATATTGTTTCCAGCTTTCAGGAAGAGAAGGGTCTTTTTGAACAAATTTTAGATACATGTTTTCAATAAATCCACTATTTGATTTATCAAGAAATGAAGTTTTTTGATAATTAAGATTTTTAGAAGAGCTCATTATATATTTATTATAATGTATGGTTTTTATTTTAAAAGAGACAATTTATCTTTAAGAGTATTTCCAATTTCGCTAGGCGAGTCAGCCACAGTTATTCCAGCATCTTCCATTATTTTAATTTTTTCCTTGGCACCACCTTTTCCTCCTGAAATAATTGCTCCAGCATGTCCCATCCTTTTACCTCTAGGTGCAGTGAGTCCTGCAATAAAACCTACTATTGGTTTTTTTATTTTGCTATTTATAATAAATTCAGATGCTTCTTCTTCAGCAGAACCTCCGATTTCTCCGATTAACAGTATTGACTTAGTTTCTTCATCTTTTAAAAATAAATCTAGACAATCTATAAAACTTGTTCCATTTACTGGATCTCCACCAATACCAACACAAGTAGATTGTCCAAGACCATTTTTTGTAGTTTGATAAACTGCTTCATAAGTTAAAGTACCAGATCTTGAAACTATACCAACTGAACCTTTTTTATGAATATTTCCAGGCATGATCCCAATTTTACATTCGTCTGGAGTTATTATGCCAGGACAATTTGGTCCAATTAACTTTGATTTGGAATTTTTTAAAATTTTTTTAACATAAATCATGTCCAAAACTGGAATTCCCTCTGTAATACAAACAATTAAATCAATTTCAGCCTCAATTGCTTCAATTATTGCTGAGGATGCAAATTTTGCAGGCACATAAATCATACTAGCATTAGCACCTGTATGCTTTTTTGCATCTTTTACAGTATTAAAAACTGGTCTATCTAAATGAGTTTGTCCTCCTTTTTTTGGTGTAACTCCTCCAACTATATTTGTTCCATATTTTATTGCCTCAGATGAATGGAAAGTTCCATTTGATCCTGTAAAACCTTGACAAATTACTTTTGTATTTTTGTTAATTAAAATTGACATTGGTCTACTCTACTGAATTAACTATTTTTTTAGCTGCATCAGATAAATCTGACGCTGAAATTATTTTTAATTTTGATTCTTGTAATATTTTTTTTCCTTTTTCAGAGTTAGTTCCCTCTAATCTAACAACTAAAGGAACGCTTATTTTTGTTTCCTTAGCAGCAGCTACAATCCCTTCGGCGAGTACATCGCATCTCATAATTCCTCCAAAAATATTAATCAGAATTCCTTTTACATTTTTATCAGACAATATTATTTTAAACGCTGAAGTTACTTGTTCTTTAGAGGCTCCTCCACCAACATCTAAAAAATTTGCTGGCTCTGCCCCATATAACTTTATTATATCCATTGTTGCCATGGCTAAACCTGCGCCATTAACCATACAACCAATATTCCCATCTAATTTAACATAAGACAAACCTAAATTACTTGCTTCTATTTCCGTTTTATTTTCCTCGTTCAAATCTCTAAGTGATTCAATATTTGGATGTCTAAATAAAGCATTATCATCAAAATTTATTTTTGCGTCTAAACAAACCATATCTTTGTTTTTTGTCAAAATTAGTGGATTTATTTCAATCATACTACAATCATTCTCTACAAACATTTTTTGTATATTTTTTATTATTTCAATTGTTTTTTCTTTTTCGTCATTTTGTAAATTAAAAATTTTAACAATATTTTCATACTCTATCTTACTAATTTCCTTCAATGAATTAAGCTTTGTGGTAAAAATTTTTTTTGGATCTTCTTTTGCCACTTCTTCAATATCCATTCCACCTTGATCACTAGAAATAAATATTAATTTTGATGATGATCTATCAATTAAACATGCTAGATAAAATTCTTTTTCTATCATTGAAATTTCTTCTACATAGAGTTTTTTTACTTTTTTCCCTAAAGGACCAGTTTGATGGGTAACTAGTGTTTTACCCATTAAACTTTCTGCTCCTTTGTTCAATTCCTCTAGATTATTGAAAATTTTTACACCTCCAGCCTTACCTCTACCGCCAGAATGAATTTGAGCTTTAAGAACAAATTTGTCAGTTTTTAATAATTTTGACTTTTCTATTAGATCTTTAATGTTATCTGAAAATACACCATTTGGTACTTTAACTCCATACTCTTTAAGTAATATTTTAGCCTGATATTCATGAATATTCATTTACTTAGACAAATCTTTATCAATATTTTTTGCAGCTTCCCAAAGTTTTTTGACTGAATAAATTGAATGCAAAAATTGTTCTTTTTCCTTTGGATCAAGTTTAATTTCCTCAATTTTTTCAACTCCATTTTTGCCAATTATCGCAGGAACTCCTGCATATATATTGCTTACACCATATTCTCCATTAAGATAAACAGCACAAGGTAAAAGTTTTTTATCATCTTTCAAATATGTTTCGGCCATTTGAACGCCTGATGCTGCAGGCGCATAGTATGCAGACCCTTTCTCCAAGTATTTGACTATTTCAGCACCTCCATCTCTTGTTCTCTGATTTATCTCCTCTAGTCTTTCACTACTTATTTTTCCATTTTTAACAATATCAAGCAATGGTTTACCAGAAACTTTTGTAAATCTTGGAAGTGGTACCATGGTATCTCCATGTCCTCCCATAACCATAGAATCAATTTCTTTTACAGGTACGTTTAGTTCTAATGATAAAAACAACTTAAACCTTGAACTATCAAGTATACCTGCCATACCTACAACTTTTTTTGTAGGCAACCCTGAATATTTTTGAAATGCCATTACCATTACATCAAGTGGATTTGTAATACATATAACAAACGCCTCAGGAGAATTATTTTTGATGCCTTTAGCTACTTGTTTAATTATATTAAGATTTATACCTAAGAGATCATCTCTACTCATACCAGGCTTCCTAGGGACGCCAGCAGTTATAATAATAACATCTGAATTTTTTATATCTTTATAGTTATCTGTTCCAATGAATTTTGCACTAAAACCATCAACCGATGAGGATTGAGCGATATCTAAAGCTTTACCTTTAGCAATTCCTGCAGCAACATCAAAAAGCACAATCTCATCTACAAGTTCTTTAAGGCCTATCAAATGTGCTAGTGTTCCACCAATTTGACCTGATCCTATTAATGATATTTTTTTCATTTTAGTTTATTTCATTGTTGGCATTACAAACTCTGGGTCAGATCTTACTCCTGACGGCCATCTAGATGTAATTGTTTTTAGTTTTGTGTAAAATCTTACCCCCTCAGTACCGTGCATAGCACTATCTCCAAACAAAGATCTTTTCCAGCCTCCAAAGCTATGGAATGCCATCGGTACTGGTATAGGAACATTAATTCCAACCATACCAACCTGAATTTTATTTGCAAATGTTCTACCTGCATCTCCATCTTTGGTATAAATACTTACGCCGTTTCCAAACTCGTGTTCATTTATTAACTTTGTTGCCTCATCAAAGCTTTTTACTCTTATGACAGATAAAACTGGGCCGAAAATTTCCTCTTTATATATTCTCATATTTTTTTTAACATTATCGAATAAACAACCGCCAATAAAAAAACCATTCTCATAACCTTGTAATTTTAAATTTCTACCATCAACTATCAGGTCTGCTCCTTCTTGAACTCCTAAATCTACATAACTTCTTACTTTTTTTAAATGATCTTTAGTTACTAGTGGACCCATTTCAGAATTTTTATCCATACCTGGACCAACTTTTAAATTTTCGACTTTCTTTGATATTCTTGAAACTAATTCATCTCCAACTTCTCCTACTGCTACTGCTACTGATTGTGCCATACATCTTTCTCCAGCAGATCCATACGCAGCGCCCATTAGTCCATCAACAGCTCCATCTAAGTCACAATCTGGCATTACTACTAAATGATTTTTAGCGCCACCTAATGCTTGTACTCTTTTTTCATTTTTTGCAGCATTTTCATAAATATATTTTGCAATAGGTGTTGATCCTACAAAACTAACTGCCTTTACGTCTTTATTTTCTAAAATTGCATCCACTGCCTCCTTTGATCCATTGACAACATTTAATACTCCATCAGGAAGTCCAGCATCTTTCAAAAGTTGAGCTAACATAATTGAGCATGATGGGTCTTTTTCAGATGGCTTTAAAATAAAAGTATTTCCACACGCTATAGCAATTGGGAACATCCACATTGGCACCATAGCAGGAAAATTAAAAGGAGTTATTCCTGCCACAACACCTAATGGCTGTCGCATCGACCAACTATCGACATTGGTTCCAACATTTTCAGAAAACTCTCCTTTTATGACTTGTGGTATACCACAAGCAAATTCGACAACTTCAAGACCTCTTTGCAAAGAACCCTTAGCATCTTCATAAACTTTTCCATGTTCTTTTACAATTATTTTTGTAAGTTCTTCAGAATTTTTTTCAATCAAGTTTTTAAATTTAAACATTACTCTTGCTCGTTGAAGAGCTGGTTTTACAGACCAACTTTCAAAAGCTTTTTTTGCGACTTTTATCGCTTCATCTACATCCACCTTATTTGCTAGAGAAACTTCTGAAATCTGTTCTCCAGTTGATGGATCAAATACTTTACCTCTGATATCTGATGAACCTGATAAATGTTTTCCTGCAACAAAATGTTGGATTAAATTCATGATAAAATTTATAAATTAAGTAATTAGCTTGTTGCAAGCATTTTTTTTATTGATGCAATTGCTTTTGCAGGATTTAAGCCTTTTGGACATGCATTTGTGCAATTCATGATAGTATGACATCTATAAAGTTTTAGCTCATCAGCTACTTTTTTGAGTCTTTCTTTTCTATCTTCATCTCTACTATCAATTATCCATCTATATGCCTGAAGTAAAACAGCAGGTCCTAAATATTTGTCTCCATTCCACCAATAACTTGGGCAAGAAGTTGAACAACATGCGCACATAATACATTCATACAGTCCATCAAGCTTTGCCCTGTCATCTTTTGATTGAAAGTTTTCTTTCTCAGGAGAGTTTGAATTTTTTAACCAAGGCTCTACTGACTCATATTGTTTATATAAAGTACTTAAATCTCCAATTAAATCTTTAAGCACTTTTAAATGTGGGAGAGGATAAATATTTATGTCTCCTTTAATTTCAGAATGTGATTTTGTACAGGCAAGACCGTTTTTACCATCCATATTCATTGCGCAAGATCCACATACTCCATGCGCACATGATCTTCTGTAAGCTAATGTTGGATCAATTTCATTTTTAATTTTATTTAAAATATCAAGAACTTTAGATGGACAGTTATCCATATCAACTTCATAAGTGTCTATTCTTGGATTTTCTCCTGTAGATGGATCCCATCTATATACATTCACTTTTCTTAAATTTTTTGAACCTGTTTTATCTTTATAAAACTTACCTTTTTTTACTTTTGAGTTTTCAGGTAAATTAATCTGAACCATTAATAAACTCTTTCTTGTGGAGGAAAATATTGTACATCATTTGATAATGTGCTTCTATGAACTGGTCTATAATCAATTTTTGTTTCACTACCGTTACACCATGAAAGAGTATGCTGCATAAATTTTTCATCATCTCTTTTTGGGAAGTCTTCTCTTGCATGCGCGCCTCTGCTTTCTTTTCTATAATAAGCAGAGTCCATCGTTGTAATTGCCTGCCTTATTAAATTATAAAACTCTAATGTCTCAACCAGGTCAGTATTAAATATTAAAGATTTATCTTTTATAGATATACTTTCCATACCATCAAAGGGTTTTCTTATTTCTTCAACACCTTCTTTTAATGTCTTATCAGTTCTAAATACTGCACATTTAGATTGCATAGTTTTTTGCATTGATAATCTAAGGTCAGCCGTTGGATTAATTCCATTTGAATTTCTTAAATTGTCAAATCTTTGTAAACATTTTTCAGTTTCACTTTCTGAAATATCGTCGTGTTTCATTCCAGGTTTAACAATTTCAGCAGCTCTCTTTGCTGCTGCTCTTCCAAAAACAACTAAATCTATTAAAGAGTTTGAACCCAGTCTATTTGCTCCATGAACTGATACACATGCTGCTTCACCAATTGCCATTAAGCCAGGAACAATTTTTTCTGATCCATTCATAGTTAAAACTTCTGCTTTAAAATTTGTTGGAATTCCACCCATATTGTAATGAACAGTGGGTACCACCGGTATTGGCTCTTTAGTTACATCTACATTTGCAAATAATTTTGAAGACTCTGATATTCCAGGTAATCGTTCTTCAATAACTTTTGGATCTAAATGATTTAAGTGTAAGTGAACATGATCTTTTTCTTTTCCTACACCTCTACCTTCATTTATTTCAACTGCTATTGACCTACTAACAACATCTCTTGATGCTAAATCTTTAGCTTTAGGAGCATATCTCTCCATAAATCTTTCACCCTTAGCGTTGACTAAATAACCTCCTTCTCCTCTTACACCTTCTGAAATTAAAGTACCATGACCATAAATTCCGGTAGGATGAAATTGCACAAATTCCATATCTTGTAAAGGCAAACCAGCTCTTAAAACCATTGCATTTCCATCACCAGTGCATGTATGTGCAGAAGTTGCCGAGTAATAAACTTTGCCATATCCTCCAGTAGCTATAATTGTAATATGAGATCTAAATCTGTGAATAGTCCCATCATTAAGATTCCAAGCTATTAAACCTTTGCATTCACCATCTTTCATCAATAAGTCTAATGCGAAGTATTCAATAAAAAATTTTGTATTATGTTTTAAAGCTTGACCATAAAGAGTATGCAATATTGCATGCCCAGTTCTATCAGCTGCTGCACAAGTTCTTTGAACTGGTTCATTCCCATAATTTTTTGTCATTCCTCCGAAAGGTCTCTGATAAATTTTTCCATCCTCTGTTCTGCTAAAAGGGACACCATATTTTTCAAGTTCTAACACTGCTCTTGGGGCTTCCTTACATAGGTATTCGATACAGTCTTGATCTCCGAGCCAATCAGATCCCTTAACTGTATCGTACATGTGCCACCTCCAGTCATCTTCTCCCATATTTCCTAGTGCAGCAGAAATTCCTCCTTGTGCTGCTGAGGTATGACTTCTTGTTGGAAAAACTTTTGATATACACGCTGTACTTAATCCGGCCTCACTCAAACCTACCGCTGCTCTTAATCCTGAACCACCTGCACCAAGTACAACTACATCGTATTCATGGTCAATTATTTTATAAGATTTCATAGTGTTAGTTTATATAGTACAAAAAAAGTAAATAACGGAATTATTATAGCAAATAAATATAATAATCTGTTTGCGACATTTTTTAATTTTTTATTAGTTATATAATCCTCAAAAACCTCACTTATGCTTAAAGATGAGTAAAAAAACATAGAAATTACTAATATTGAGAATAGAAACTTGCTTGGTTGAGTGGTAAAAAATATTACAAGTTCATCATAATTTTTGTCGTATAAAGATACAAGATTTAATAAAAACCAAAGAACTAATGGAACAAGAACAATCGAACTAATTTTTAAAAATAACCATTTTTTAGTAGCATTAATCATTAAATGAAATTCTTTCCCGTGATAAATATAAATATTGTTAAAATAAAGGATCCAAATATTACAAATAATCCTGAAATATTCGAAGTCTTAAGTTCAAATCCAATTCCCATGTCCCAAAATAGATGTCTTACTTCGCTTAGTATTTGAAATGAAAAGGACCACACAATTGAAATTATTAGAAATTTTCCAAAAAAACTATTTAAGATATTTTCAATAAAATGATAATTAGTTTTCCCCAAAAGTAAAAACGATACCCAGATACAAATTAATGTCATCACAATAATATTTATAATTCCAGTAATTCTGTGAGTGATAGAAACTAAAGAAGAAATATGCCAACTATAGATTTGTATGTGAGGAGATAATGGGTTTTCGTTTTTCATTTACTTAATATTATAATATGCCTCAGCAATTTCGACAGCATTTAATGCAGCACCTCTTAATAAATTATCTGAAACTATCCATAAATTCAAAGAATTTTTTCTAGAGTGGTCTTCTCTTATTCTAGACACGAATGTATCATTGTTCCCCTCTGCATCTATAGGAGTAATATATCCTCCATCCTCTCTTTTATCTAAAACTTTACAACCATCTGCATTATTAAGTATTTCAAAAATTTTATTAAGTGAAAGAGATTTCTCAAACTCAATATTTACAGACTCAGCGTGTGATACCATAACTGGAATTCTTACACATGTAGCAGTTACCTCAATATTTTGATCTAAGATTTTTTTAGTTTCATAGATCATTTTCAATTCTTCCTTAGTATAACCATCCTCAGAAAAAACATCTATATGGGGTATTGCATTAAAAGCAATTTGTTTCGTAAAATTATTTATTGAAACCTTTTTATTTTCTAAAACCTGTTTTGTTTGATCTATCATCTCATCCATTGGTCCTTTGCCAGCGCCTGATGTTGATTGATATGTTGATATTACAACTCTTTTAATTTTAAATTCATCATGTAAAGGTTTTAAAACCAATACTAATTGTGCTGTTGAACAATTTGGATTAGCAATAATATTTTTAAATTTATCTTTAATTATGTTAGCGTTTACCTGTGGAACTACAAGAGGAACATCAGGATCCATTCTATAAAAACTAGAGTTATCAATCACAACGGCATATTTAGATGCTATAGGCACAAATTTCTCAGAAATTTTTCCACCGGCAGAAAAAAAAGCTAAATCAACTCTTGAGAAATCAAATTCTTCTAAACTTTGGACATTTAATTTAACGTTGTTGAAGCTAAGTTGTGTACCAACACTTTTTTTTGATGCTAATAAAAAAAGATTTTTAATAGGAAATTTTTTTTTCTCAAGTACTTCAATTATTTTTCTACCTACATTACCAGTTGCTCCAACAATAGCTATATTCATAACAATTATTTGATTTTATACTAAATGAAAGGTAAATCGCAAATCTTTCCGCTTGCTATCTTACCGTTAATTTCAATATTAAACCCTTGAGAGGCTTTAAAGAAGGGCTTTTTAACCATTGCAATTCCAATCACTTGTTTAAACATTGGATTATAACATCCTGATCTAAGCTCTCCAATTAATTGATTTTTTTCGTCTGTTAAATTCATTGATCCAGTCACACTTATTTCTTTAGCATCAATTTTGACACCCATTAATTTTTTTTTAATACCTTCAGCCTTAATTTTTTTTAACGCATCTTTACCAAGGAAGTTTATATCATTATCTAAATTTACATAATTATCGAAACCACATTCAAATGGATTATCTCCAATATCCATATCATTTCCATATGAAAGTAGAGAACTTTCAATTCTTTCAATTAGATTTGGACAACCTGGTTTTAAATTAAACTCTTCACCTACTTCGAATAATTTATCGTAAAGCGCTAAACCTGCTTTAGTATGCTCCATGTATACCTCATATCCTCCTTGTTTTGACCATCCTGACCTTGCAATCAGATGCTTTGCTCCACCAAATTCAAAGTAACCAAATCCAAAGAATTTTAATTTGGATATTTCAGGTCCAAGAACTTTTTCCATTAATTTAAAAGACTTAGGTCCTTGAACTGAAAAAATGTCAACATCAGGCTCAGATATTTCAACATTAAAATTATTTCCTATTGCTAAACCTTTTGCAAAGAGACCCACATCGGAGTCAGATAGAGATATCCACCACCTTTCATCATTCAATTTTAAAACTACTGGATCATTTATAAGGCCTCCCTTATCATCAATAATAGGACAGTAATAACATCTTCCAACTTTAGAATTTGATAAATCTCTACAGGTCATTAGTTGAACTAATCTTGCAGAATCTTTTCCTGATATTTCAAGTTGTCTTTGAACTGCAGCATCCCAAACTTGTACGTTTTCTTTTAAATGATAATATAAATCATTTAAAGGTCCAAACGCCGCTGGCAGCAACATATGATTATAAACTGTGTAATGTGTTACTCCTTGTTTTTCTACTCTAGATGTATACTTGGTACCTCTAAGTCTTCTAGATTTTGCAATAAAAAAGTTTGTCATCTATTTCACCAAAAATTCTATTACGTATTTTCTCATTTCGAAAGCTCTTTCAAATATAATCATATGCCCACAGTTATTAATAATTTTAACTTCTGAATTCTTTATCATTTCAGCCATCTTATTTCCAACTTGTAATGGAACCATTTTATCTAGATCCCCAAATATACAGAGTGTTGAACAGGTTATTTTTTCTAAAGAATCTTTCCCGGTCTTATAGTTGTTACAAGCATTTAAGTCTACATACAAAATTTCTCTTATTTCTCGAGTTGAGTTAATAATTTTTTTTACTGGATTTCCTCCAATAAATGCTTTGGAACCCTCATAGCCCCATTTCATCATTAGTATTAAAGCTTTTTCATCTCCAGCCTCAGCTAAATCTAACAAATTCTGATTAACTGGAAGCTTATAAGATCCACCAACTAATACCAATTTATTTATTAGATCAGGATACCTCGATGCAAAATCAATACCTACTAAACAACCTTGCGAATGACCAAGAAAATTTAATTTATCTAATTCCAGTTTTTTCATTAAATCTTTTACCCAATCTGAAATATCTTCTATTGACTTTAAAGTTGGGCCATCTGAATTTCCATGCCCTGGTAAATCGATGGATAAAACATTAAAACCTTGTGCAACATAAAATTGCTCGTGAAGAGACCATACTATATGACTGAGCCCACTACCATGCATTAGAAGTATCGTAGGTCTATTTTTATCAATTTCCGTGCCACCTGTTGAGATAAACACGTCTTTTTCGTTTACGTGCAGATTCAGTTTATCTCCTTAGCCTTTTTTCTGAGTTCAAATTTTTGAATTTTACCAGTTGAAGTTTTTGGAAGTTCACAAAATTCAATTTTTTTTGGGACTTTAAATCCAGCTAAAGTTTCTTTACAAAAGTCTATTAATTCTTTTTCTGATGTTGGCTTGTCTTTAACTACTTCAATGAAAGCACATGGTACTTCTCCCCATTTTTCATCAGGTTTAGCTACAACTGCTGCGATAGATACTGAGGGATGTTTAGCTAAGGTATTTTCTATTTCAATTGAAGAAATATTTTCACCACCAGATATTATAATATCTTTTGATCTATCCTGTATTTTTACATAACCGTCTGGGTGCATAACAGCTAAATCTCCAGTATGAAACCAACCATCTTTCATTGCTTTATCTGTTGCGTTTTTGTCTTTAAAATATCCTTTCATAACAACATTGCCTCTAATCATTATTTCGCCAATCGATTTTCCATCTCTCGGTACTTCCTTCATTGTCTCTGGGTTCATAATAGTTACGCCTTCGGTATTTGGATATCTAACTCCTTGTCTTGCCTTAATATCATTTTGCTTTTCTTCGTCAAATTCATTCCAAGCATCATTCCAAGCACATTGAGTAACATGGCCATAAGTCTCTGTGAGTCCATACACATGCATTACTTCAAACCCTAAGCTCTTCATTTTTTTAAAAATTATACTTGGAGGAGGCGCACCTGCTGTTAATACATAGACTTTTTGTTTTAATTTTTTTCGATCACTCTCTGGAGCACCTGTTATCATATTTAAAACAATTGGTGCACCTCCAAAATGAGTTACTTTATATTTATCAATTAATTCAAATATTTTCTTAATATCGATATTTCTAAGACATATTGTTCTTCCATTTAGCATTGGAACCGTCCAAGGGTAACACCATCCATTGCAATGAAACATAGGAACTACCGTTAGAAAATTTAACCTATTTGGCATATTCCAAGCAACTGCACTTCCTGTTGACATTAAGTAAGATCCTCTATGGTGATAAACAACGCCTTTTGGATTTCCTGTTGTTCCAGAGGTATAACTTAAGGAAATTGCCTGCCATTCATCATCTGGCATTTTCCAATTATAATTTTCGTCACCTGTATTTAAAAAATCTTCATATTCTAGATCCCCAATTTTTTCACACTTTGATTGGTCTGCAAATTTATCTGCTATATCGATTATCAAAATTTTATTTTTTACATTTTGCAATGCTTTCTTTACCTCTATATGAAGTTGTCTATCAACAACCAATACCTTCGCATCACTATGATCTAAAATATATGTAATTGTTTTTGCATCTAATCTAATATTTATTGTGTTTAAAACACCACCTGTCATAGCCACAGAGTAATGTCCTTCAAAAATCTCTGGAGTATTAAAAGCCAAGAAAGAAACTGTATCACCTTTTTTAATTCCTATTTTAGATAGAGCACTAGCAAATTTTACACATCTTTTATAAACTTCATTCCATGAATATTTTCTGTCTTCATATATAATTGCTTCATAATTTGGATAAATATCTTTTGCTCTTTGAATAAAAGATAGTGGTGTTAAAGGGACATAATTAGCATTATTTTTATCTAAGTTTGTATCGTAATGACTCATGTCTAATTAAATTTAAAATTCATTATATACTTACTATTAGTTTTTGCTGACAAATAATGACTTTCTACTCTTGGCAGTATTCTATTAAAATAAAAGTTTGCAGTTTGTATTTTATCTTCATAAAAACTTTTATTACTATCATATTCATTGTAACTAACTTCTAGAACTTTTAACCATGAGTAACCAACTGCAACATATCCTAAAACTTTTAAGTAATCATTGCATGCTGCATTTGCGTCATCTTTTGAGGTTTTAATTTTATCTTTAATCCAATTTGAAAAATCTATTAATTTAGTAAAATATTTTTCAAGCTCTTCGCTAAAAGGTTTAAGATTTTTGTTAGAATTTTTAATTTCTGTATTTATAATATCTAAAAATTTTTGAATAATATCACCATTTTTATTTATTAATTTTCTAAAGACTAGATCGATAGCTTGAACTGAATTTGTACCCTCATAAATAGGTGTTATCCTGTTATCTCTGTATAATTGTTCAATGCCTTGATCTTTTGTATAACCATATCCGCCATGAATTTGCATAGCATCACTAGTAATTTCCATACCTAAATCAGTAAATAAGGATTTAACTACGGGAGTCATCAGAGAAACCATGTCATTAGCATCTTGTCTGACTTTATCATCAGGATGGTTTAAACTTACTTCGGTTTGTTGGGACAACCAAAAGCATAATGCTCTTTCCCCTTCGATAATTGATTTCATTGTTAAAAGAGATTTTCTAATATCAGCATGTTCGATAATAAAATCTGCACCACCATTTATTAATTTTGTATTATTACTTTTTCCTTGTTTTCTCTCTTTTGCATAATTAAGTGAGTTTTGATATGCAATCTCAGATAAACCTAATCCTTGAATACCTACAACAATTCTTTCAAGATTCATCATCGTAAACATTGAATTAAGACCCTTGTTTTTTGGACCTATCATATATCCTGTTGCTTCATCAAAATTTAAAACACATGTAGCAGATCCTTTTATTCCCATCTTGGTTTCAATAGAACCAGTAGATATTCCATTCCTTGGACCTACGGTACCATTTTCATTTACAATAAATTTTGGTACTAAAAATAAACTTATTCCCTTTGTGCCGGCTGGTGAATCTGATGCTCTTGCAATTACTAAATGAATTATATTTTCGGTAAGATCATGGTCCCCAGAAGTTATAAAAATTTTTTGACCTGAGATTTTATATGTACCATCGCCTTGTTCTACTGCTTTAGTTTTTAACAGTCCAAGATCTGTCCCACATACTGGCTCGGTTAAACACATAGTACCACTCCATTTACCTTCGACAATTTTGGGGAGGTATTTGTTTTTAATTTCTTCTGTTGCATGTTGATTTATACAATTGTAAGCACCTAAGCTAAGTTCACTATATAATTTAAAAGCTAAGCTGGCTGATGATAACATTTCATCAAAAAATGCGCTGACTGTTTTTGGCATACCTTGTCCTCCGTATTTTGGATCACAGGTTAAAGATGTCCAACCATCATCAATAAACTTTTTGTAAGCCTCTTTATATCCTGGTGGTGTTCTAACCACCCCGTTTTCTAATTTAGTAGGAGTTTCATCTCCTGCTTTTGCAAGTGGCAAAATTATATTTTCACTAATTTTTGCAGCTTCCTCTAAAATGTTTTTTACTAGGTCTGTGGTTACTTCTTTATACTTTTCAATTTCTTTATAGTTTTTATTATTTCTCAACTTCTCATATAAGAAAAGCATATCATTTATTGGTGCATTATAAGTTGGCATAAGTCTATTTTAGTAAAAATCAAAATTATTTCAATTTTGAAATAATCGCATCCCCCATTTGGCTTGTAGATACCTCTTTTTTGCCTTTAGATAATATATCTTTTGTTCTTAATCCATCGTCAAGAACGCTTTGAACTGCATTTTCAATAGAATCAGCTTCATTATCTAGATTTAATGAATATCTTAAGGCCATCGCAAAACTTAATATAGTCGCTATTGGATTTGCTAGTCCTTTTCCAGCAATATCTGGGGCTGAGCCGTGAATTGGTTCATACATAGCTCTCATTTCTCCATCTTTGTTTTTTGCACCTAAAGAGGCTGAGGGCAACAAACCTAAAGACCCTGTTAACATTGAAGCTTGATCTGAAAGTATATCACCAAATAAATTATCAGTTACTATTACATCAAATTGTTTTGGATTCCTTAATAATTGCATAGCACAGTTATCAGCTAACATATGGCTTAATTCAACATCCTTAAATTCTTTGTCATGAAGAGATTGAACTTCTTCTTTCCAAAGTTGTCCTGACTCCATCACATTTGATTTTTCACATGAAGTTACTTTATTTGATCTTTTCTTTGCTAGATCAAATGCCACTCTTGCAACTCTTATTATTTCATTAGTTGTATATGTGTGAGTGTTGACTCCTTTTCTTTCACCGTTATCAATGGGTTTAATTCCCCTGGGTTCTCCAAAATATATTCCACCTGTTAATTCTCGAACAATCATAATATCAAGACCAGAGACAATCTCTGGTTTCAACGTTGAAGCGTCAACTAATTGTTTAAAACAAATTGCAGGTCTTAAATTAGCAAATAATTTTAATTCTTTTCTTAGCTTTAAAAGTGCTCTTTCAGGTTTTTTCGAAAATTCTAAACTGTCCCACTTAGGTCCACCCACAGCACCTAAAATAACCGCCTCACTTTCAAGAGCTTTATAAAACACTTCATCTGTAATAGGGGTTCCATATTTATCATAAGAGGCTCCTCCGGCTAAACCCTCTTCCATTTCAAAATCCATCGATTTTTTAGAATTAAACCAATTTATTATTTTTTTTACCTCACCGACCACTTCTGGTCCTATGCCGTCTCCAGGCAACATTAGAAACTTTCTTTTTTTAATTTTTATCATCAAAAATCCATGGTTTGTTTTCTTTGAGATTTTCTTCGAATGATTTTATTTTGTCTGATTTTTCAAGTGATAGAGCTATATCATCTAATCCTTCTAACAAACATTTTTTTTTAAATTTGTCTAAATCAAATGAAATTTCATTATTACCAAATAATATTTTTTGATCTTCTAAATTAATTGAGATTTCTTCTTTTCTTTTTGAATACTCTGAAATTTGTTTTATTTTTTCTTCATCTATTTTAATAGGTAATATTCCATTTTTAAAACAATTATTATAAAATATATCCGCGTAGCTCGAACTTATCACGCATGTTATTCCAAAATCTAACAACGCCCATGGAGCGTGTTCTCTTGAGGATCCACAACCAAAGTTTTTTCCAGTAATCAAAATCTTTGATTTATTATATGGTTCTTGGTTTAAAACGAATTTATTAATCTTTTCTCCTTCATTGTCATATCTCATTTCAAAAAAAAGATTTTTTCCAAGACCAGTTCTTTTTATTGTTTTAAGAAATTGTTTTGGAATAATCATATCCGTATCAATATTTACTATTGGTAAATATGCAGGAA
>MDTA01200445.1_pt1 | contig 17047 bp, 13 predicted proteins | sample 811151 | NCBI WGS metagenome assembly MDTA01 (sample SAMN05326648, study PRJNA326480) | marine metagenome | isolation source: seawater | place: Indian Ocean: South | collected 2010
ATGAGATTTTTTTTAATATTACACACATTAATTTCTTTTGTAATTTCACAAAACTTAAACTCTGGATTTGAATCAAATTTTGATTTAGAAAAAATAAAAGAGTTAAATCAAGAAAATAATTTTAAAAATCAAAATCATTTTAGCAGTTTAACATATAATTCAAATTTGTTAGATGAGGTGGTTGATCCTAATAAATATATAGTTGGTCCAGGCGATTCGTATTCTTTTAACATTCTATCAGCAGATGGTGTTGTAAATTCATATTTATATGTGAACCCGACTGGAGAAGTTTTAATTCCTTCAATTGGTAAAGTATATGTTAATAAGATGACCTTAAAACAATCAATTAACGAAATTGAAAAAAAATGTTTTGAAAAATATCCAAACATCAATGTTCACATATTGTTAAATAAAATTAGGCAGTTTAAAATTCAAGTTAAAGGGATATATGACATTACTAGTTATATCAATGCTTCACCTATTCTGAGAGTTTCTGATATTATCTTTCCAATTATAAATGACTATAATCTGAAAAAACAGAATTCTGAAATTGATTCCTCTTTTTACATTAACAAAAATAAGAAGCTTATATCAAGAAGAAATATTAAAGTTTTAAGAAATAATGATACAATTCACGTTGATTTATTGGCATTTAATAGATTTGGGAATAAATCTAAAAATCCTACTTTAATGCAGGGTGACATCATTGAGTTAAAATTTGAAGAAAATTTTATAAATATTTATGGTGGGATTAATTTACCTGGAGAATACGAAATTGTGGAAAATCAAAATTTGCTCGAGATTATTAATATTGCAGGTGGTTTTACAAAAAATGCTGATTTTAATCACATAGAAATAAATAGGTTTGTTGATGAAAAAGAAACTATAAAAATTCTTTTAAATTATGATAAAATTATTGATTTTATTTTAGAAGACTCTGATCTTATTAATATCCGTTACATTAAAGATTATAAACGACAAGATATTGTAACTTTAGAAGGTGAAGTTAAATACCCAGGCACTTATACAATTAAACACCAGGAAACTACAATTAAAGAAATTTTACAAAAAGCTGGGGGTTTGACATCCAATGCAGATATAAGTAAAATTGAAATAAATAATACAGTTATAGATATGTTACAAGATTTTGAGTATAATAGAATAAATTTAATACCAGAGCAGTATCGAAGTGATGAAGAAAAATCATATATAAAAGCTAGAGCATATTCTGTAATGGGAGGAATTAAATCACATAATTTACTATCATATGAAAAAATATTAGATTTTAAAATTAATAGAAATGATCTAATTACCATTCCACAAGCTTTAGACTACATAGAGGTTATAGGAGGAGTTTATAATCCAGGTAGGTATCCTTTTGATGAAAAATTAAATTTAAATAAATATGTTGATTTGGCAGGCGGATATACTAAAAAAGCTAAATATGTGAAATATATTGTTAAGAGTAATTCTGGATATAGATTAAAATATAATAATAAGATTAAGATTGAAAAAGGTGATATTATTTTTATCCCTGAAAGAATAGAAAGATCCAATTGGGATAAGTTTAAAGAGGGATTAACATTGTTAAGCCAATTTGCAACATTATTAGCGATTATAAATAGTTTATCAGGATAATATATGAAAAAAAATAATAACTTAAAACTAACTAATATAAATTCTGATGATGGAGACACAATTGATTTAAGAGAATATTATAAAAAAATTACCAAAAATTTTAGAAGCTTTTTCACAATCATTGCTATAATTTTAATTATTTTAATTGTCTATTATTTCAATACAAAACCATTATACAGTTCATATGTTTCTATATATCCAATTTCTAAAGAAAATTCTATTAATACTACATTATCTGATATATCAGGAATTGCTTCATCATTTGGATTTAATATAGGTAAACAATCTGGAGATATTTTTTATATTCCTGACATAATTGATAGTAGAAAATTAAAAAAGACAATAATTAATCAAAAATGGGAGTCAACAACATATAGTAAAAGTATTAATTTAATTGATTATTGGAATTTATGTGATGAAAATAATTTTTCATTAATCAAAATAATAAAAAATTTATTTTCAAGTGAAATGAAAGATATTGATTCTCAAAGTATATGCTTAGAGCAAGCTATTGATTTATTTACTGATAGAATTGAAATCACGGAAGATGACTCTGGCTTAATTAAAATAGTTATAATTATGGAAGAAGCAAAACTAGCTTCTGACATCGCTAATTTTATAGCAGAATATATAAAAATATTTATCAGCGAAGAAGTACTAATAAATAATAGAGCATATAGAAATTTCATTCAATCTAGATTGAATGAATCTAAATTAGATTTGCAAAAGGTAGAAAATAAACTCACAGATTTTAGGAAAAAATATCCAATTGTTTTAGATACGCCTGATTTACAATTAGAAAGAGGTAGGTTGCTTAGAGATGTTATGTCATATCAAGAAATATATTTAACATTATTAGCACAATTTGAAATTGCAAAACTAGAGGAATTAAAAGAATCACCAGTAATAAATATTCTTGATAAAGCAGAACCCGCTGTCGAAAAAATATGGCCAAAACTATTACATTTAATATTTTTTGGAATTATTTTTGGAAGTCTCTTCAGCATTTTTTTTATTTTTGTTCTTTTCTAAATTAAATAATTAAAGAAGATCATTTTTAAAAATTTTATAAATAAAAAAGTAGTCAACAAACATTTTCGTGAAATCATATTAGGATCTTCAACTACTTTCATATTGAGAATGATAAATCTAATTTTAAGTTTTTCATTTTTATTAATAATTAGTAGAAATTATGGAGCAAGTGTTCTAGGATTGTTTACGATATCTCAATCTTTTTTATATATATTTTCTATTTTTTCTAGATTAGGCTTGGATGTCGCTTCAATAAGGTTAATACCTGAGTACAATCAAAATTCGGATTTTAATCAAATTAAAAATTTTTATTTTTTCAGTTTTATTTTAATTATTATTGTAAGTCTTTTAATGTCTTATTTTCTTTTTGTAAATGCATCTAGAATAAGTAGTTATTTTTTTGATAAGTTAGATTTAATCAATTATTTAAAAATTATAGCATTAACTTTACCCGCTTTTTCTATATTAACTTGGCATTCTGAAATATTTAGAGGTTTTAAAAATTTAATATTATATCTTTTTTTCAGACAGACATTTATATCTTTATTTTCAATTATAATTATAATTTGTGCAATATTAAGTTTAAAAAGTACTTACTACTCTATAATATCATTTTCAATTTCAGTATACTTATCATTGTTTTTAAGTTTTGTTTTTATAATAAACCATATAAAATTACGTAAAATAAAAAAAATTGATTTCAACTTTAATTTTATTAAAGTTTTAAAAATTTCAGTTCCTATGATGTTAACTAGCTCTATAATGTTATTTATGAACTGGACTGATACGATAATTTTAGGTTATTATAAAACAGAATATGATGTAGGAATTTATAGTGTTGTAATGAAAATTTCTATGTTATGTACAATAAATTTATTTGCAATTAATAGTATAGTCGCTCCAAAATTTTCTGAATTATATTTTTCTAAGAATAAAAAAGAATTTAAAAAAATAATATTAAAATCTTCAAAATTAATTTTTATATCTACACTACCAATTTTATTATTTATAGTAATTTTACATGAAAAAATATTATTACTTTTTGGAGAAGAATTTAACAATGGTAAATTAGCATTATTTATTTTGCTTATAGGCCAAGGTATTAATAGTATATCAGGCTCAGTTGGATTTATATTGCAGATGACTGGTAAACAGAATACATTTCAAAAAATAGTTATTTTGTCATTAGTATCAAATATTTTTTTAAATATAATTTTAATTCCAAAATTCGGTTTAGTAGGTGCTGCAACATCAAGTGTTGTAAGTTATATTATATGGAACTTATTAAGTGTTTATAAAATATATAAATTCTATAATATTTTAACAATTTATTATCCTTATAAAATAAGTAATTTATGATTATAGGTTCACTATCATATTTAAGTAGATCTGGTTCTACTTTATTAGCAAGAATACTTAATGAATATAATGAAATTTGTGTTACAATAGAAGGTGATTTTCCACCAGAAATAATTTCTTTAAAAAAAACAAGTCAAATATATTTTAAGAATTCAAAACAAATTCAATATTATTATAATGAATTATTAAAAAATACAAAATTAAAATCTTGGAATCTAAATTTAAATGAAATAGTTAGTCAATGTGAACAAATGATTTTTCCTATTTCAGGTTGTCAATTATTTGAATTATTTTTAAAGCAATATGCAAAAAAATATAAGCCAAATGCTTCAATTATATTATATAAAGGTAATCCTATTATGCCTTGGGAAATTTGTGGATTCATTGAATCTTTCCCAAATTCTAAAAATATACAGATAATCAGAGACCCTAGAGCAGTATATAATTCACAAAATAAAAATAATGATCCATATACTAAAAAACCATTAAGTATATCTCCAATTCAAACTGCTTTTGATTGGAGAAAAAGTATTTTTTTTACAAAAAAAATTTCAAAAAAGAATTATTATGAAATAAAATACGAAGATCTAATTAACAACAACATACAGATAATCAATCAGTTACTAGATTTTTTATTAGTCGATAAAAAGGCAACTAAACGCAATGGGAATACATTTACTTCATTAATACCTAGTGTTGAAAATAAAATTCATAAAAATATTAATAAAGATTTTATTAAAGAAAATATAGAAAAATGGAAAAGCAAATTAAGTACAAAAGAAATTTTATATTTAGAAAAGTTTTTACAAAATGAAATGCTTTACAAGGGTTATAATGTAAATAATGAATCAAATGAATTGGTTTTTATGTTTTACATTGAAATAATTAAAGTAAAATTAATTTTATTTTTAGCTCGTATTAAAAGAATTTTTAATGGTCTTTTTAAAAATAACAGATTTTATTTAATTAAACTTTTATCTAAAATAAAGTATTTGATATTAAAAAATAAAGCATGAAAATAATTCTTTTAATTGGAGGTTCATATGGAATTGCTAGATATGGTTTAGAATTAGCTAAAGCATTGAGCAATTTAAATAAATTATTATTAATAATTCCAAATGGAGTACTTGATAACAAGGAACTCATGCCATATAAAGATTCAATAAAAATTGAAACATTTGAAGTATACAAAGGTAATAAAATTTTATTTAATTTTCATTATCAATATAAAATTCTCAATAAAATCAATGAATGGAATCCCGATATCATACATAACACTGCAGGTTCAGTTTATAGTTGGTATTTATTGCTTTATCCATTTTTAAATAAGTATAAATTGATTTTTACTGAGCATGAACCTAAAAATCGACATTCAAAAAGTTCAATATTTTCTTTTAAAAATATCCAAATTTTTTTTCAAAAAAAATTAGGTTCTGCTTTTATTGTTCATGGCAAGAATTCAAAAAATAAAATGATTGAGTTAGGTTATGATAAAGATAAAGTTAAAATTTTACCTCATGGATATTACGATTTTTATAATAATAAAAAGTATAAAGATGTTAATAAGTGTCCTAATACTATCCTTTCATTCGGAGCATTTAGACCAGATAAAGGAATTGAATTTTTACCTGAAATTGTAAATAGAATTAGTAATAAAAATCCGAAAGTTAAATTCATAATTGCAGGAAATAAAGAATGGCCAAGAGAATTAAATCACACCAATTGGCCTAATACTGTAGATAAAATAATAATATCCCTTTCAAAAAATAATAATTGCCAGATAATAACAGATTATATACCTGATGATAAAGTAGAAAAATTTTTTAGAAAAGCTTCTATTGTAATTTTACCATATAAATCTGCTTCTCAAAGTGGTGTTGCAGCAATAGCGTTTGTATTTAGATGTATTGTAACATCATTTAATTTGGGAGATATTCCTGATGTAATCAAAAATAATTATAATGGCATATTAATAGATGAAAATAATCTTGATTTATTTATTGATAATATTGTTGAATTATTAAATGATAAAGAAAAAATGTCTTATATTAGTAAAAACTCATATGAATATGCTAAAAAAAATTTAAATTGGAATAAAATATCTATTGATACATTTGAATTGTATGATAAGATTAAACATAAATAATGCTTAAGAATCAAAATAGTAAAAAAATTATTTGGGTTATTGGATTTCCCAAAAGTGGAAATACTTGGTTAAGCTACTTGTTATCATTTAGTTTTAATCTTAGGTATATAGACTATGATGATGATTTAAAAACACCTAAAAAAAAATGGATTAAAAATTTTACATCTGGTACATTAAATCATAAAAGTTTAAAAGATTATAGTTATGTTAAAAAAACGCATAAACAAAAACGTGGAATTTTAAATACTAATGATTATATTTTCTATATGAAAAGAGATCCTAGAGATGTTTATGTAAGTTACAACTATTTTATGAAGCAAAAATCCTCAGGTTTTTTAGGAAAAATTAAATACTTCATAATTGGTTTGTTCGGGAAAAAAAATAGAATAAGATGGTTTTTTAAAAAATGGCAAAATCATATTGAATTTTGGGAAAATGATTCAATTATTATTGATTATGAAGATTTGTTGAAATATGGTCATAAATATTTATATAAAAAAATTAAAAGCTTAGAAAAAGATATAGAAATTAATATTATAAAAGAAGCAATTGAAAATTTTAAATTTAAAAAATTATCAAATGGACGAAGTCCAGGTCAAGAAGATAATAAAAATTTTTTTAGAAAAGGTATTAGCGGAGATTGGAAAAATAAACTCAGTAATCAAGAAATAGAAGAGTTTAAAAGGTTGATCAATAGAAGTAATTTTCAATATGATTTTTAATCTAATATTATCAGTAATTATCCAATTATAGAATTAAGTAAATTAATACAATGTTCATTATAAATTTAGTTAAAATTGAAAAATTTTTGTTTTTAACGATATTATTTTTCTTATTTATACCTTTATCTATTAATATTCAAATAATTCATCTTTATCTATGGAATATCCCTTTGTTTTTAATGTTTTTTCTATATTTCAAGAGACTTCTAAAAAAAAATAAAATACATTTTAAAATTGATTTATGGTATTTTTCAATATTACTATTAATTATTAGTTTATTTGCTGCAACCATTATTGGTAAAAATTTTAAAGAAAATTTGCCTCATTTATTTCAATTTATTTCGTCAATTTTTTTTTCAATCTATGTAAGAAATAATTTTAACATAATTATAAATATTAAACAGATATTAATATTTTCAATTATAGCATTATCAGTTCAATCATTTATAGGATTATTTCAAAATTTTACTCAATCTCAATTTGGTAATATCAAATCTTATTTTGGTTCAGAAATTGATAATAGTTTTGATGTTTTAGATTCATCAATAATTTTTAGTAGAGTACTTGGAACATTAGATCAACCTAATATTTTAGGTAATTGGATAGTTGCATTATTTCCATTTGTTGTTTACAGTTTATATAATGAAAAAAAATATAATTTTTCTAATATTTTATATTATTTATCACTGATATCTATATTTTTAAGTTTTTTTTGCTTATTATTAACATTTTCAATTGGTAATATAGCTATTTTTATTTTTCTATTAATAGTATCATTGATAACAGTTTTTTTTAAAAAAATTATATATCTTAATTTTTATAAATTCAAAATTCCTACTTTAAATATTTTATTTTTAAGTTTCGCCACAATTTTAGGTGGTATTTTTTTTTCATATGATAAAATAATTTCTTTATATGATGCAGTATATTACAGAGTTGAATTAAAACAGGATTCAGTTAAACAAGAAGCTTCAACTTCTTTTAGAACAGAAATGAATAAATCTGCTATTTTGTATTTTATAAATTATCCATTTTTTGGTTCAGGCTACAACAATTCAAAATTCATTTATAGTAAAGTAAATACTAATATTCCAAATAGATGGGATCATAGGGTCCATAATATATATTTAGCATTTTTGGTTGAGGGAGGTATTTTTGCTTTTATAGGTTATATTTTTTTTACAATAATACCGTTAATTAAAATTATTTTTTTAAAAGATCAAATTAAATTTCCATTTATATTTACATTATTAGCTTGCTTAGCATTCATTCAAATTTATTTAACTCCAACTGCTGCAGAATTCACACCACTTTACTCAATTTTCCTTGGGAGTTCAATGGGTTTATATGATCAGGAGAGTTAATTGAAAAAAATTTTAATTAATGGCAGATTTTTATGCCAAAATATTACTGGTGTACAAAGGGTAAGTATAGAGCTCGTTAAATCATTAGATAGCTTTTTGAGTAAAAAAATAATAGATGACAAAACTTATAAAATAGATATAATCGTTCCAAGAGATAAGATGCTACATGATTTAAATTTGAAAAATATAAAAATAATTAAAAAAGGATTTTTAAAAGGTCATTTATGGGAACAATTTGAGTTACCGTTTTATTCAAAATGTGATTTATTGTTTTGCCCTGGCAATGTTGCGCCTATATTATCTTACTTTTTTAAATTTAAATTGATTACAACAGTACATGATTTATCATATAAATATTTTCCAAAAGCATATAATTGGAAATTTAGATTTGTATACAATTTAATTGTACCATTTGTAATGAAAATTTCAAATTATATTATTACTGTTTCAAAATCAGAAAAAGATTCAATTTTAAATTATTATCCAAATGTTACTAACAAAATAATAGAAATTCAAAATGGTGGTGGAGAGTTTTTTAAGACAAAAATTACTAATAAAATTAATGATTTTAATAACATTTTATATATAGGATCATTAAGTAAAAGAAAAAATGTTCATGGAATAATTGAAGCATTTATGAGACTAAAAATTGAAAAAAAAAAATTAATAATTGTTGGTGGAAATGATAATATTTTTGATGATTTTAGAATATCAAAGAAAATTAATATAGAATTTGTTGGTCAAGTTAATGATAAAAAAGTTTTATTAAGTTATTACAAAATGGCAAATGTATTCATTTTCCCTTCATTTTATGAAGCTTCACCTTTACCACCAATTGAAGCAATGTCAACCGGATGTCCCGTAATATGTTCAAATATACCTTCTCTTCTAGAAAGGTGTGGAGATAGTGCACTTTACTGTGACCCCAATGATATTGATGACATATCTGAAAAAATTAATGAAGTTTTAATTAATGAAAACTTAAGGAATGGATTAATTAGCAAAGGTTTAGAAAGAGCAAAAAATTTTACTTGGAATAATTCAGCTCAAAAAACTTTTGAAATTTTTAAAAAAGTATTATGATAAAATATTTTTATTTATATTTTATTTTACTTAGCTCATTAATTTCACAGATAATTGGTATTCATACGCATATTTCTAGAGATGTAGATTGGGATCCAGAATATGAAAATAGACATCAAATTATTGAAAAAATAAAAAAAAATAATATAAATCTTGTTAGAATTGAAATTAATTGGCGTGAAGTTGAAAAGAACAAAGGTCGATTTAATTGGTCAGTTATTGATTCCACTATATCATTATTAAAATTAAATGATATAAACGCAATGGTTGTTTTGCATGGGATCCCAAATTGGGCCAATCCAATAAGCAATAATCTTGATCATTGGTATAATTTTGTTGAAAATGTCTTTTACAAATATGATAACTATATTTATTTATGGGAAATTTGGAATGAGCCAAATTTAAATAAATTTTGGCCTCAAGACGAAGAAGATTCTATTTTTGTAAATTTGTTTAAAAATACTTCAAATATATTAAACCGAAACCCCTCAAATACTATAATTTTAGGAGGTATTTCAAGCTCTATTAGAACGAACAATTTTCAATATTGGGAAAAATTATTTAATATGAATTTGCTTAACTATGTTGATGCTGTTGGTATTCACCCATATGATTATAGAGATTTAAAATTGATAAATTATTTTAATCAATTAAATATTTTAATTAAAAGGTATTCAAATAAAATAATACCTATTTATGTTACTGAATTTGGTAGATCGATCCATAACATAAATGAAAGTGTACAAGCAAAAACTATAATCAGAACACTTTTAGTTTATTGGTTATTAAAAGGTGAAAAGTTTATTGTTTTTGAATTTATGGATGATCAAATATTTCAGAAGAAAACAAAATATGGTATTAATACAAACAAACTGGATTCAAGGCTATCTTTTCAAGCAGTTGCTGAAATTAATGAATTGATATCTAATTCAAAAATTATTGAATATGAAATTATTAATGAATCAATTTATATTAAATATTTAAAGCGAGATGGTAAAATAGGTTATATTTTTTGGGGACATCAAAATAACAAGAATACATATTCAAATAAATTTAATTTAAATTTGGATAATTTAAATGAACATGTTTTTTTTAATCATAATAATATAATTTTTATATATGAATAATAAATGAAAATTGCTATAGTACATGACTGGTTAACTGTTTTTTCAGGGGCTGAAAAGGTTTTGGAACAAATTATTATTTGTTACCCTGATGCTGATATTTTTACTACAATTGATACTTTAAAAGATAATCAAAGGGATTTTTTAAAAAATAAAAAAGTAAGAGTATCTAAGATGCAAAATTTGCCATTTTTAAAGTCATTATACAGATTTTATGTATTACTTTTTCCAAATTTTATCAAAGAATTTGATTTATCCAGTTATGATTTAATTATATCAAGTTCTCATGCAATTGCAAAAGGTGTAAAAACTTCAAAAAATCAATTACATATTTGTTATATTCACACTCCTGCTCGATATGTATGGGATTTACGTAGCCAGTATTTAAAAGAACACGATTTAGATAAAGGAATAAAATTTTTTTTTGTTAATAGATTATTAGATAGATTTAAAAAATGGGATTTATGTTCTTCAAAGAATGTTGATTATTTCATTGCAAATTCAAATTATGTAAAAGATAGAGTAAAAAGAATTTATAATCGGGAATCAGTAGTAATATATCCACCAGTTGATGTCAAAAAATATCAAATTAATCCTATAAAAAAAAATTTTTATTTAGCAGCTTCTAGGTTAGTTTCTTATAAAAAAATTGATATTATAATTGATGCATTTTTAAAATTGCCAAATAAAAAATTGGTTGTAATAGGTGATGGACCAGAGTATAAAAAAATTAGAAATAAAATTGCTGATAATATATCTATATTAGGATACCAATCATCTGAAAATTTAGTTCATTATATGAAAAATGCTAAAGCATTTATTTTTGCAGCTGATGAAGATTTTGGGATAATGCCTGTTGAAGCACAAGCTTGTGGAACTCCAATTATTGCATTCAATAAAGGTGGCGCAACTGAAACAGTTATTAATAATAAAACGGGAATATTTTTTGAGGAACAAACATCTAAATCAATTTTCAACGCAGTTGAAAATTTTGAATTAACAAAATTTGATCCAATGGATATTAGAAAAAATGCATTGCAATTTAGTAATAAAAGATTCAGGCAAGAATTTGTTGATTTTATTAATGAGGTAATGACTAAATGAAAAGAATCTTAGTTACCGGTGGAGCTGGTTTTGTTGGCTCTCATTTATGTAAAAAATTATTGGAATATGGAAATGAAGTTATTTGCCTTGATAACATGTTTACTGGTAATAAAGAAAATATAAAAAATTTCCTAGATTTTAAAAATTTTGAATTTATACGACATGACGTTACTGAACCAATATTAATAGAAGTTGATGAAATATATAATCTAGCTTGTCCAGCAAGCCCGATACACTATCAAAATAATCCTGTAAAAACTATGAAAACTTCTGTTTTGGGAAGTATTAATATGCTAGATATTGCAAAAAAAACAAAATCTAGAATATTGCAGGCTTCAACAAGTGAAATATATGGTGATCCATTAGAACATCCACAAAAAGAATCATATTGGGGTAATGTTAATACGATTGGTTTTCGTTCCTGCTATGATGAAGGCAAGAGAAGTGCAGAAACTTTATTTTTTGATTATCATAGACAGCATCAAGTTAATATAGTAATAGCTAGAATCTTTAATACTTATGGACCTAGAATGTCTTTTGATGATGGAAGGGTAGTTAGTAATTTTATAATCCAAGCATTGAGGAGTACAGATATTACAATTTATGGTGATGGTATGCAAACTAGATCGTTTTGTTATGTAAATGATTTAGTTTCTGGACTAATCAAATTAATGGAAAGCAAATTAACTGGTCCAATTAATTTAGGTAATCCAATTGAATTTACTATTTTAGAACTTGCTAAAATTATTTTAGAACTGACTAACTCTAAATCTAGGATAATATTTAAAAAATTGCCTAAGGATGATCCAAAAATAAGAAAACCAGACATTACTAAGGCAAGAAGGGAAATATCTTTTGAACCTAAAATCGAACTACATGAAGGATTGAAATTGACAATAGAAGATTTTAAAAATAGACTTTAGTATGGATCATCTTAGACAAAAAATCAAAATTTTTAGATTACTTGATAAAACTCTTGATCTTTTATTGATTATTTTATCAATAAGATTCGCTATAATCTTTGAAAGAATTCTACATTCTTCCCCTTGGTACCAACTTGACTCAAATTCATTTAATATTATAGTTTTACCTTTTTTATTACTAATTTGGTATTATTTAATTAAATATAATGAATCTGACTATCTATACAGAATCACTCCTTATAAAAACTATTTTACAAGCGTTTTATTTGTAACTTTTTTAGGTATATCAACACTCATTTCAATAAAGTTTTTAATTAAATATGATTTATTTTATAGAAGTACTATTGTGTTCTTTGGTTGTGCATCATTTATCTTATTGTTTTTAAAAAGGGTTTTCTTAAAAACAATACTGAATAAAATTCGAAGCTACGGTATTGATCAAAAACATATTCTTATAATAGGTTGGGATCATAAATGTAAAGATTTAATAAATCAATTTGAAAAAAATATTGAATTTGGAATTGTTGTAAAACATATTATTGATCCCCTTAAAATTTCAAAAAAAGAATATTTTAAATCAATACCAATATCAACTGATTTAAATAATCTTGAAAACATAATTTTAAATAATGCAATTGATGAAGTATTTATAACAAGTAGTTCAAAAAAAAATAATACTTTAAATAATATTTTTTCACTTTTAAATGCTTGCGGTGTTAATTATCACGTTATGGTTGATTCTTTAGGTTTGAAGGTTGATAATGAGAAATTGAGAATTGATCCAATTTTGGGATATTTTTATGGTATACCAACGATTTCATATCACGCTATTAAAGCTGATTTATATAGTCTTTATATCAAAAACTTTTTAGAAAAAATATTTGCATTTATAATTTTAATTTTATCTTCTCCTTGTATATTAATTTTTAGTTTTCTTATTAAAATAAACTCTAATGGAAATATTTTTTTTAAACAAGAACGAATTGGTTTACATGGAAGAAAATTTTATGCAATTAAATTAAGAACTATGATAAATGATGCTGAAGATGAGAAAAAAAAATTATTGAAATTAAACGAATTAGATGGACCTGCATTTAAAATGGAAAATGATCCTAGGGTAACTTTAATTGGACGTTTTTTAAGAAAATATAGTTTTGATGAATTACCTCAACTTATAAATGTTATAAGAGGCGAAATGAATTTGATTGGTCCAAGACCACTTCCTGTTTCAGAAGTTAAAAATATGAATGATAAGTCTTTTTTAAGAAGACACAGTATGAAGCCAGGTATAACAGGACTATGGCAAGTTAATGGTCGAACTGATGTTAAAAATTTTGATAATTGGATAAAGTTAGATCTAGAATATATAGACAATTGGAGTTTATGGTTAGATTTAAAGATTGCAATTAAAACGATACCAACGATAATTAAAGGTTCTGGGAAATGATATGCAAAAATATGTAATAATAATTTTATTTCATTTTTTAATGAGCCAAGGTGTTAATACTTATCTATCATACAATGAAAAAATATACATTGAAATTGAAGCCATAAAAAAAAATAATGAATTTAATGAGTTATTTATTTTCCCTGGAATTCAAAAAAAACCTAAAAACAAACTTAATCTAATTAAAAAATATAGTAAACTATTAAAACTAGAGCCTATTTTTGCATTGAGATATAGCACCATTGGATTTGAAATTGATGAAGAAAATACGCCATCAAAAGCAATATGGATAACGCCAGGAATACACTTGAGTAGTCAAATACCTTTTTATTATAATTTTACTTCATCTTGGTTTTATATTTGGACAGATTTTTACAAACATGCTGCATATGGTTTTAATGGTGAAATTATCTTAAGAAATAAAAAATTGTTCAACTATAATCCATATCATTCAATCGAATATTACGAGCAATCTACTAATATGTTCAAAGGTATTGAGTTTGACGAAGGACAGGGTGGAATAGCGTTTATTTCCCCATCATTTAATATCATTTTGGCTAAAATGAAATCTAATTTAGGTCCGTTTTTTAGAGATAATTTAAGTATTTCTAAATCAGCTCCTAGTTTTCAACAAATACGTCTTGTTAAGAAATTTGCTGGTAAAAAAAATATATTTTTTACATATATTTTTGGTTCTCTTAATTCTAATTTAGTTGATTCAACGCTATTAAACAATTATACTGATATAATTGAAAATTATAGATTGCCTAAAATATCAAAGTATGTTGTTTTACACAGATTAGATGTTAGTTTTAGTAACTCATTTAGATTAGGTATGTATGAAAAATTAATTTTTGGAGCAAGACCAATTCCAATAGAATATTTAAATCCATTAATACCCTTTTGGTCTGCTCAGCATAGTCTCGGAGATTTAGATAATTTACTTATAGGCATAGATTTTTCGTATTTAAAAGGTAAAAATCGATTTATAGGCTCTTTTTTTATGGATGAATGGAATCCTTATGTAACTTTTAATAAAAATAAAAATAGAAATTGGTTTGGTTATCAATTAGGATTATCAAGGTTAGAATCTATAAATAGAAAAGATTTATTATTTAAATTAGAATATACAAAGCTTGATCCAAGGGTTTATAATCATAGATTTGAAATTAATGAACCTAGTCATCATAATTATAATTTAGGATTCTGGACAGGAGGTCATACAGAGGATGTGTGGTTTTCTGTAATATATTTAATAAATGAAAAATCATTAATAAATTTTAACTATGAAATTACAAGAATTGGTCAACAAAATATTTATAACCAATATAACAATATTAAAATTGATTTTTTAAATGGAATTGTAAAAAAGAGAACTGTTTATTCAATTATGTACACATATAAACTTGCATTTTTTGATTATAAGATTAGTTTTAAATTATATGATACTTTAAATTTAGGTTATAAACAAAATAAATTTAATGAATTATCATTTTCATTAATGTATAATATTTCTTACTAAAATTTATGAAAGCTAAATATATTTAAATGTTATCATTGCAATTTATTAGAAAAAATCAGGACATGGTTCTTGATGCATTAAAATCTAAAAAGGTTATACTCAACCTTGAAACCATTTTAGAGATAGATACTGAAAGAAGAGATTTAATAAGGAATGTTGACGATTTAAAAGCTAAAAGAAATAAAGTTTCGCAACTTATTTCAATCAAGAAAAAAAATAATGAAAATTCAGATGAAGAAATCAAGAATATGCGTTCTGTATCTGAAAATATAAAAAGATTAGATGACAAATTAAAAAAAAAATTAAAAAAATTAAACTCACTTTTATTGTATATCCCGAATATATTTCATAATTCAGTACCAAGTGGTTCATCTGAAGAAAATAATATTTTCGTTCGAGAATGGGGAAAAAAACCAGATCAAAACAAGGATTACAAAGACCACGTTCATCTTTGTGATAAATTAAACTTGACTGATTTTTCTAGAGCATCAAAAATGTCAGGATCTGCATTCCCCTTATACACAAATCTTGGTGCAAAGCTAGAACGTTCTTTAATAAATTTTATGTTGGATTACCACATAAAGCAGCATGGTTATTCAGAGCTTATGCCTCCATTTTTGACTAATAGAGAAGCTACTACAACAACTGGTCAATTACCCAAATTAGAAGATGATATGTATTACATAGAATCCGATGATTTGTTTTGTATTCCAACAGCTGAAGTTCCTGTCACCAATATGTATGCTAATGAAATTTTGAGGCAAGATGATCTTCCTTTAAAACATGTTGCATACAGCGCTTGTTTTCGAAGAGAGGCAGGAAGTTATGGTAAAGACACTAGAGGCTTGTTGAGAGTTCATCAATTCAATAAAGTTGAAATGGTAAATTTTGTAGTGCCGAGCCAATCTTATGAATTTTTAGAAAAATTAACGAAGGATGCTGAAGATATATTGCAAGAATTAAATTTACATTATAGAGTGATATCTCTTTGCAAAGGAGATATTTCTTTTGCTGCAGCTAAATGCTATGATATTGAAGTATGGTCTCCGGGAGAACAAAAATATCTTGAAGTATCAAGCTGTAGTAATTTTGAATCTTTTCAGGCAAGAAGAGGAAATATAAAATATAGATGCAATAAAGATCAAAAGGTTCATTTTGTTCACACACTTAATGGATCTGGTTTAGCTACACCAAGATTAATGGTTGCATTGTTAGAAACTTATCAGAACGATGATGGGTCAATTTCTATACCAAAAGTATTACAACCATACATGGGAATAGATGTTATTAAAAAATAAATTGATTTTAGTATTTACATTCTTTCTTAATTATTTACTCGCAGAATCTGATTCAAGTATAAATCATTTAGATTCTTCTTCAACTAAGGTTTTGAATAAACTAGAATACATCAGTATTGATACTTTAGAAATTCAACCTTTAAAAGATATTGCAAAAGAAAACAAATATAGCATTGACTCATTAAATGTATATGATCATTGGGAAATAATTGAATCCAGAATAGAAGAAGCAAAAACATTATTAGCTGAAGCAGTCATATCAGACATGTCCGGTGATACTTTGGA
>MDTA01001389.1_pt1 | contig 17046 bp, 23 predicted proteins | sample 811151 | NCBI WGS metagenome assembly MDTA01 (sample SAMN05326648, study PRJNA326480) | marine metagenome | isolation source: seawater | place: Indian Ocean: South | collected 2010
CAGAACGACTTTTCGTGCGGCGACGTGTTCCAGGGCCACCTGACACGCCAACATCGTCTTGCCGCTTCCGGCCGGGCCGGTGCCGATGACGATCGGCTTGCTCGACTGAAGCGCGAGCATGTATTTACATTGACCCGGGGTTTTTGGGAAGTTCATACCTACATACATAAAGTTTTATTTCCTTATACTAGTGAGAAAAATGCAGTTCCATTTCGTAAAGTTGACTCTCACCGGGACGTACCTCACGATGGTCGACCCGAAAGAGAAGCCGAGGTTCGTGTGTTTCGCCGAAAAAGCCACGGCCGATAAGTTCGTGAACTACGCATCCGAATTTAGGGCGAAAACGCGTATTTGGCCGAGTCTGGATATGTCGAGAAACACGCGGAAACTGGAGATGGCGACCGAGGTGTCCGTTCCGTACGGTCGGCCCGAACAGATCAAGCGCTTCCTCGAATTAGAAACCTTCGATTTCGGGTCGCTCGATAAGATTGCCACCAGGACGAACGTCTCGTATTTTTGCATCACCGATTTCGATGTCGTGTACAACAGCGTCAACAGCGATACGATGAACCTTTCCGGGCGGGAGATGGACGGCGCTGCGAACCCGGACGAGTACACTGAATGGCTCACGAGCTTAAAAACGTCGTGATCGTAATATGCAATGTGTGGGATACTGGCACTCTTCGGGGAGGACACCGAGACGCCGTCGTATCTTCTGAACCATAGGGGTCCGGATGATTACGCCAGTAAGAAGATCGGGCGGTGTCGCATGGACTTTTACCGCCTGGCGATCAACGATCTGACGCCGACGGGCATGCAACCTTTCATTCGGGACAGGAAGATGTTGGTGTGTAACGGCGAGATTTACAACCACAGACAGTTCCGGTACTACGAGCTCGAGGGAACCTCCGATTGCGAGATCCTCATCCCCGTCATCGATTCGTTCGGCATGTACGATGCGGTCAAACACCACATCAACGGTGATTTTGCCCTGGTCTACACTGACGGCAAACGCGTCATGGCCGCCCGTGATCCGTACGGCGTGCGGCCGATGTTCTACACGAGATACGACGACGAAGGGTCCATCGCGTTCGCTAGTGAGGTCAAGGCTTTGTTGTGGCTGAACAGCGAGATACACATCTTCCCACCGGGGCACATCTACGATTCCTACGTGGACGCGTTCGTGTGTTATCACAGCACGTACTGGTCGGTGAACAAGTATCTCACGCACAATTACCATCGCGCCGTGCGAGAGGCGCTCGAGCATGCGGTCTACGACCGCCTAGACACGACAGAACGAGACATCGGGTTTCTCCTCTCCGGCGGACTCGACAGCAGCCTGATCGCGTCCATCGCCGCCCGAAAGTTGGGTACGATCAAGACCTTCTCCATCGGCCTGAAGGGAAGCCCCGATCTCCTGGCCGCGCGCTGTGTCGCCGAATACCTCAAGACGGATCACACCGAGGTGACGTTCACCGCGAGTGAGGGTATCAATCACATCAACGACGTGATTCATTCGCTCGAAAGTTACGATACCACCACCGTTCGGGCGAGCACGCCGATGTGGCTCCTGTGCAAGTACATCAAGCAGAACACGGCGTGTCGGTACATATTTTCCGGCGAGGGGAGCGACGAGATCCTGGGCGGCTACCTCTACTTCCATAAAGCACCCAACGTGGATGCCTTCGCGTGCGAAAACATGAGACGCCTCAGACTGATCCATCAGTTCGACGGACTCCGCGCCGATCGGTGCGCGGGCGCGCACGGCCTCGACCTCATCGTACCTTTTCTGGACAAAGAATTCGTCGAGGTGTGTATGACGATGAATCAGAATTTGAAGATCGATCCCGTCGAGAAGAGAGTCCTCCGCGAAGCCTTTGATGGGTACTTACCGGACGAGGTACTCTTACGCCGGAAGGACGGGATGAGCGATGCAGTCGGCACGGACTGGGTGGCGCAGATCAAAGAGTACGCCGAGAAAGACGTCTCCGACGGACAGTTCAAGGAGATCAGGGCCAAGTGTCGACACCACAACGTCCCCCTCACGAAAGAGGAGGCGTTGTATCGCAGCATTTTTTGGAAGATGTACGGGAAAGATAACGATCACCTCATATCGGAAATTTGGCGGCCGAAGTGGACCACCGTGAAGGACCCTAGTGCGAGGCTACTTATAGAATAGACTCTTCTGTAGTATAAACATGGCTCACTTTGTGCGAAGTTTCGATTGTAAGAAAGAGAGCCACGTCATGTGGTTGAAGGATGTCGGCGAGGGAATGGCGAAGACAATCGGCGGCGAGAAGCTCGACATCCTGAAATTCGTCAACGATAATCCCTTACCGGGCGCTCCGGCCATCGATAATCCCGTCGACTGGGCGTACGTCCACTTCCAGTTGTGCATGAAATACACGAACGCGGTCTTACACTGCGACGCGTTTGTTCCTACTGCAAAATGATTCGTATTCCGCCGCGGTGAAATCCTGTGGGTCGGAGTTCGCGTCCATCCTGACGAGAAGGATCTTGCCGAACACCTCCTCGTTACTGAACGGGCGGGGTAAGGTGTTCTCGTTCTTGGACGCACCCTCCTCCGCCTTCATGATCACGACGTCTATGTCAGGCCACTGCCCGATGAAGGTTTGTCTGCCTTTCAGGAGTTTGAAGATTTGGTTCTTCACCGGCGAGATGTCGAGGTCTATTTCCTCTATTTCACCGCGTTTCTCGTGGATGAGAACTGCGCGATTATTCATACTTACAGGGTTGTGATAAAAAAATATTTGTTCTATTTATAATGAAAGTTCTCTTCGCCATCGTAATCATCGTCGTCTTGTACCTGACAACGCAGCGCGAAAAATTCACCGCGTACCACCGCCTAGTCGACACCAACCCTACGCGCAGAGTCTCCAGTTTCTTCGACGGGTGCTCCCCTGAGAACATGGAGGATTGCAAGAGGAACAACCCCTACGAGGGCCTCCCCCTTCCTTAAAACGCAAACTCCTCGTATTCGTCTAGTAAGATACGCTCCGCCGGCTTCCGCGTGGCCATGACGTAGGTAAGGTGACTGGTGTGCACCCCCCACAGTACACCCGCGGCGACCGCGACGATCTCGTAGCTGCTCATCCCCATTCCATCCTCGGTGTTCCCCGCGATGCACATGAAACTCGCGAGGGTGACGATGTTCTCCGCACCGAGAAAAGCGGGGGGTACCGCCACGGAGTATCCTTTCTTAGTCAAGTACAGCCAGAGTATACTTGTCAGGAGAGTGTACAGATTCATCACGAAGTTGAACACCTGACAGTCTCCAATCAAGTGGCCCGAAATGAAAATCAGGGATACCGACGACAGACCCACTTTCGTCCATCGATACGCGTATTCCGGCTCACACATACCGTATAAGATCTCGAAATTCTTAAGCCACTTATAGATTTGGCTCCTACTTTAGGTGAGGCATGGAGAATCCACTGAGAAAGTACGTCGTGGAACAGTTCTCCACCATCTTCGGGATACCCGCCGAAGATGTACTGTGCACTGATCTAGAGAAATGTGTCGTGCGAGACTCGAAACGGCGGATCGAGAGCACGAAAAAGGGGGTGGCGGCGTGGGATAACCATAAATTCACGAATATATACAAGCACAAGTTCCTCTTTCTGAAGAACGCGCTCACTTCGAACGAGGATCTCAGGAATAAAGTGCTGAAACGGGAAATTTCCGTCGTTGAAGTTGTCGCGATGCGACCGGAACAACTTCAACCGGAAGGGATCCTAGCAAAGACGGTGGAGGACAGGGTGCACAAGGAGATGCAGAAGGAGTATCTGATCCGAAAGGCGGAGAGTGAGGTCGTCGGCTTTTTCACGTGCAACAAGTGCAAGTCGAAAAAGACGACGTACTACCAATTACAGACGCGCTCGGCGGACGAGCCCATGACCACATACGTGTCGTGTCTCAATTGTGGGAAAAGGTGGAAATGTTAAGCCAATGCTCGGATGCGGTGAGATCGGTCGGCAGGTCGCCGACGGAGAGGATGAAGTTGTACGGAAGTTTTTCCTTCATCATACCCTTAGTCTCCGGGCTCGTGAACCCGAGGTAATCGTACACGATATTATACTCTTTCAATTGATTCGCGGTGAATTCTATCACGTGCGGCACCCCTCGCCTCGCGGTGATGATGACTATTTTGTACCCTTTCAAACTAGCTATGTACAGGAGGTCTATGATGGGGACGTTCGGCCTACCGTCCGTGAAGATGATCGTATCGTCTATATCGAACATGACCGCGTCCACGCCGAGCTCGACCGTGCGATTGGAGATGTAGTTGACCCCCGCGACTTTAAGCTGTTCCATCATAATCTTATTAAAGATTATTATTACAGTAAAGTAAAATGATCGTTGACATCGGATCGCAGATCGCCAAGGTCACCGACGACCAAGGCGACACGTGTACTGTGAAATTCCTGCAAAAACGCACCAACAGCACCTTCTGTTTCTCCACCGAGAAGAGTACCGTATCGAAGGATGACATCTCGGGGTACTACGACTGTGATACGTTGGAAGAAACCGGACACTTCATGAAGGAGGCTGATAACGTCTACGTGTACTACGAAGAAGACGACGACGAGGATTTCACCTGCTCTGATACGGAGTGTGAAAGTGAAGACGAGTCCCTGATCGACGAAACGGACATAGAGACTGTCGTCTAGTTGTTTCCAATGGATTACGAACCGAAGAAGCGCGTGACTAAAAACGACAAGAAGCACAAGAAGCACGTGTATTCTCAGAAACACATAAGAATGCTACTTAAACAAATGGAAGCTAATAAAAAGAATGGCCCCTTACACTCCTCCGATATCGCACTACTCTCAAATGGACGTGTCGAAGTACTCCGAGGATGACATGTTCGCCTTCATCGGTAGGACGGGGAAACGGTTTTACTGGCTCACGCATAAACTCGGTCTGGATTATCTGTGGTACGATCACGACAGGAAGGTCATTGAGATCTGGGGACCGTATTACACGCACGTCAACGCGCAATCCGCGCAGGTCATCGGATGCGAGCTCGACTTTTTTATGCAGAAGAAACTTAAGGACGACACGAGTATCCAACACGAAGATGTCTGACCTTCTCCGCAAGATCCTTACACCCACGCCGTGCGAGCGCCACACATTCAAAAAGCGGCCGGTCATGTACCAGGACGCGTACCTGAAAGCCCTAGAAAAGAATAACACCGAAATGGGCATCCCGTTTGTTCGACCTGAATTACCCGTCTATGACCCGCCTCCTCCTCCCAAGAAATCTGACGAACCGGAACTCCCGTTTTTAGATCGCGTGTACGTGAACTTCAGGATTTTGAAGAGTGGCATCGTAAGGATCAAAATCGTTCCGAACTTTCTGATTCTCTATGAGGAGTACTATAAACGCGCGGAGAGACCTCCCATGAAACTCATACTACAAGCGTACAAGGCGAGAGGGTTCAGCGGCGAGTTTATCGATAAGGTGAAACGGGCCGAACAGAAGCGACTCCAGTTCGCGAAGAAGGTGCCCGGTATTTTGGAAAAGATTTTTGAGAAGGAACCCGTCAAGAAGGTGAAGAAGGAGAAGCCGCCGCCACCGCCGCCGCCACCGGAGGAGCCGCCCGAAGAGGACGAACCGGAGAACGACGAAGAAGACTGCACGATGGACGTCGAGCCGGATGACGAACCGGAAGAGGAAGAGGTCGTTTACTCGTCTGACGACGACTGATGCGTATACAGGAACATGTGCTCGGGGCGCTCCACTGGATCGCCGTAGCCGAGGCCTTTCAAGAAGGGATCGACTTCACTACTGCCCATGTCGTGTATCTCCACGATGATAGCCGGCTTGAACCTTGTAATTAAATCCAAGCCGCCTTTTAACACGTTAATCTCGTGACCCTCGACGTCAAGTTTTATGAACGAGGGTACGCCGTCGTACACATCGTCCAACCTCTTACGCTCGACCGAGACGGACACCGAACGCGTTTCCTCCGGGATGTCGAACCCGCTGTTCCCAAAATTAATCACCGGCAGTCGGTGTATGCTCGGGTCCGGTTTGGGGATGAATATGTCGGCGGTGTCCGTGACATCGGAGAGCGCGTGCTCGAACACCGTCACGGAATTTCTGAGCTTGTTCGCGCGAACGTTTTGCTTGGCGACCTCGTGGTACAGGGGTTCCCACGCGCACACGGGGCCAAATTCTGAGAATATGAGACTATTGTACCCGATGTTCGCGCCGATGTCGAGGATGTCCGTACCCTTTTTATACCATCGTCGCACATCTTCTCGCATCCACCCGTCCCACTCGAACCCGTTCGCCAGGGTTGGAGTGATGTAGCGGTCGTTCGAGATGACGAAAATGTCGTATACTTTGTTGTTGACGTGGACCAACTTGAGATCCATATATAAAAGGAAGGGGGTTGTTTCTTTAAATGATACCGCTCTTCGGCTACGGGTGCCCGCACAACAAGTTCAGGGTCCAGTGTGACATCTGCAACGGGAGTCGAGGGATTTGTATGCACGGCGAGATCCGAAGCATGTGTCGCGAGTGCTACTTTTCCGAACTCTGCAAACACAACAACAGGAAGGTTAAGTGTCCTATCTGCTTAAAAGAGAGACGTGAAAATATCACAAAGGAAGAGCGATGTCCGCCCTCGGAAAAATTCTCACCGCTCCGAATGTTCAAGTGGAAAAAAAAGTAGAGTACCGTCCGAGGACGTACACGCAGTTCATCAAGGGACTCAAGAATAAGGAGTTCCCTTCGGTGATCGTCCGACCGAACAAGGACATAGCCGTGTTCCAAGAGGAGAACGGCGACTACGGCGATGTTCACATCGCCCAAAACGAGTACCTGTGGCAGACGCTCATGGAGAGCGACGCCGAGGTGCTCATCGATACCTCGCAATCGACCTCCCTGATGGAGAACATCATCGTCTTCTTCTTCATCGCCTACGTGTTCACGCTCGTCCGCGCGCTCTTCGGGTCCGGCGGCGGCATGCCGAACCCTTTCGTCAAGACCGCCGATTTCAACATGGAGACCGACGTGGCGACGCGGTTCAAGGATGTCGAGGGCATCGATACCGCCAAGCAGGAACTCGAGGAGATCGTCGATTTTCTCAAGACTCCCGAGAAATATTACGGGAGCGGCGCGAAGATTCCCCGAGGCGCGCTCCTCGCGGGTGATCCGGGGACGGGTAAAACCCTCCTCGCGCGCGCCATCGCGGGCGAATCGAGCGTTCCGTTCATCCAGTGTTCCGCCGCGAACTTCATCGAAATGTTCGTGGGCGTCGGTGCCAAACGCGTGCGAGAACTGTTCGAGCAGGCCCGAGCCAACCAACCGTGCATCGTGTTCATCGACGAGATCGATGCCGTCGGGAGGAAACGAGGCGGCAGCGGCACGCCGGGCAACGACGAGCGCGAGCAGACCATCAACCAGCTTCTCACCGAGATGGACGGCTTCGATAACGAGACCGGTATCGTCGTCATCGCCGCCACCAACAGGATCGATATCCTGGACGACGCCCTGCTTCGCCCGGGTCGATTTGACCGCAAAATCCAGGTTTCCTTACCGAGTGTCAGGGGGCGCCTCAAGATCCTCGGCGTTCACGCGCGCGATAAAAAAATCGCGCCCGACCTGCGACTCAAGGAGATCGCGAAGCAGACCACCGGATTCTCCGGCGCGGACCTCGCCAACCTCTTGAACGAATGTGCGATCCGCGCCGTGAAGGACGGCGACGGCGTGATCACCAGGGAGATCGCCGAAGACGTCTACCAGAGGATCGTCGTCGGCGCCAAGGGCGACGTGAAGTATTCCATGCGCAACAAGGAACTGGTCGCGTACCACGAGGCCGGTCACGCGGTCGTTGGCGTTCTCATGCCGAACTACGACAAGGTTCGCAAAGTGAGTATCATGCCGCGAGGTGCCGCCGGCGGGATCACCTTTTTCCAGCCCTCCGAGGATTTCTTCTTCACGCGGGAGTATCTCTACTCTCAGATCATGGTCGCACTCGGAGGCCGCGTCGCCGAAGAGATCGTCTACGGTCCCTCGCGCGTCACCACCGGCGCCGCGAGCGATTACGCCATGGTGTACCAGATCGCGCGCGAGATGGTCACGACGTACGGGTTCGGTAAGAATAACTTCGATTACCGTAACCTCTCGCCCGAATCCGCCATGAAGGTGGACGACGAGATCGACACGATCGTGGCCCGCGCGTACGCCGATACCAGGAACCTGCTCGAGGCGTACAGGGACAAGCTCGAGGCTCTGAAAGATCTACTCATCGACGAGGAAATCGTCGATGGGGAGAAAGTCTATGAACTGCTCGGCGTCGCCGACTGTTCTGAACTCGAATGTTTGGTCAGTTTCGATTAGCGCCCCAATAATCGCGGGCCCAATCGCGTCGCGGTGGTCAACGCGATCGATGTACCTACTCTTCCTGCCCTTTGTGCCATGGATCCACCTCCACTAAGTGCAGCAGCCGCATGCGGTATAAACTTCATTCCCTCAGTAAAGAACATCTCTGTGATCGTCACTGGATTCAAAGCGTTCTTCTGATTGGTGTCGTAACGAGCCTGTTCCTCGAGTACTACTACGATAACTCCATACACTATCGGTGCAGCCTTTTGGATGTACGTAAAAATTTGTGTCATGAATCTCCGGGCATTCGGTCTGGTGTACGGGAACCACGCCGCCATGAACAAGATGATACCGGCGACATAAATGGTGAAGTCTGATACCTTGCCAGCCATGGACCGCCCGTTAGCTAAAATTCCCGTTTTCAAAAATCCCTGGAGTATAACCACGTATATGTTAAAAGCCCTTTGTTTAACACGCTTCAAGGCTTGCTTGTTTGCGTGCGTTTTACTCCACCATTTCAAAAACTTGTCAAGCTTCGTTAACTCGACAGGTGGGTCGGGAATAGGGGGCTTTCCACCGATGGATCTTTGGGGAAATTGATTAGGAACGAAAGTTTGAATTACAACATCGAACGCATTATTTGTCATTCGCGGGTTTTTCATCCATTTTAGAGTTGCAATTAAAAAACCGATTAAACATAACATTCCATATTGCCAGTCTACACCGGGTAGGGAAAGGAGTTCTTTTATCTTCGTCGCCGCTGGATTCAGTGCTCTCGCGAACCTTGTTGGGGCGTTCACGGCAGCTAAAGCTGCACTGACTGTTTTAGTCTTAAGAGCTTTTACAAACTTGCGATTCCTCATACCCCTGAAACGGGATTGAATCTTCGTCGCAGCCCTGTTGCGGTTCGAGTTGTTGGCGCGGCTCGTGTTCGTGTTCCCGTTTCCCGCGTTGCGGTTCGTGCGGCTGTTATTCCGATTCGGTGTCACTTTGCCGAAGTTTGCAAATGCTAATCTTTGGGGTGTGGGGCTTCCGACTCTTTGGGGTGTAGGGTTTCGTCTATTCGATTCAGTCCTACGCTTGGCTGCCTTGCTTCTCTGTGCCGGCATCGATCTTATCTATACCGCAGAGAATTATTTCCAACTCGCACCGTTCTGGGCCTTGGCCTTGGACTTCGACTCGCCGCCGGCCTTCGGGGACTCGCCGCCAGCCTTCGGTTCCTTCTTCGTTTGATGTATTCTTCGAGTGTTATTGGGGGCTCTACAGGCATATAGGCCAGGTCAGCATTGGTCGTTCTCGGCGTGGAAGTGGGTATAAGCGATGCCACGATAATCGGTGTGGAAAACAGTGCGACAACCTTACCGAATGCGTTTTCCAGGACCGTCTCCTTCATGAACGCGCGGAGAAGTCTCAAGAGGTAAGACAATTTTAATCTGCTCTGGTCGGTTGGTTTGTTTCGCAAGTAGTACGACAACGCCACGACGACGGCGCCTACCGCCCTCACCACAAGACCCGCCGAAGAATAGCCGAAAGATGATTTCGTCATGACAATCTCGTACATAATCTTACTTTCGACCGATGTCGGTGACCAATACTGGAGCCAACCGGCTAACGCGGAGTTCCTGATGGAGGAAACGGTAATTCCATTCGGCATATCAAGGATAGGTTTCAAACCCGGCGTTGTACTCGCGAGGTAATATATAGTCGCCGAGAGGACAAATTGGCTGGCACTCTTCTGAAATTCCGCACCCTGCTGCGTCGCGAGATATTTCGCGAACTTATCGGCTTTGTCGCGCACCGCTTCCTCGATTTTCGGGTACCTTTTCTTCACAGCCCCCGCAGCGCTCCTGGTTCCATTGAACAATTTCCCAACGGCGACTGACAGCCTGGATGGAGGTTCCGGTGCGTTGTAGAATATGTTGTTACTGACGACAGGGTCCAGGGCTCGTTTCTGCGCCGCCGTGAGTCCAATGACAGCCTTGCGTGCCATGTAGCCGCGAGCGGCAGCTTGGATCTTCGACGCGGCCCTGTTTTCCTCGTACTTGTTCAGATTTTTGTACTTGGACTTTCCTGTAATCTTCCTTTTCACATATTTCGCGGTACTCACCGCGGTGTTCTTCATCCTCCTGGCTATGGAGCGTCCGCGTTTACGTTTCGCCTCGTCCTTAGCGTTCCGCTCACGCTTCGCCGCCGCGGCATTTTTACGTATCTTTTGGATATTCGCCGCGCTCAGTTTTTTGCTCTTCTTAGGAGGTTTCCGTTTCGAGAACTCCTTTATGTTACTCGTAGATACCATTTTTTCCTGATATAGATAAATATTTTATTCGTGGATCACGATGGAATCTAGGCTGTCACCGCGAATGATGGGTGGACACGTGTGCTCGTCCATCATCGCGACCGTCCGAAAAGATTTCCAACAGGTACTACACCGAACCGTCCCGTACCCCACGCGAATGCATTTGTTTATATCCTCGGTCGTGTGGTACCCCAAGTGCTTGACGAGATCTTCCATGGTATCGAAACTGGCGCCGCAGATTTCGCACGAACACGGAAACTTCCTCGTGTAGTCTTTAACCCTTTTGAAAAAACTCAGCTTGAAGCACATTAAAGTTAGTGGGCATTTTAATTGTATGCAATACATAACCTTCGACTTTGAAACGTCAGGTTTACCGAGGGGTAACAATCCCGATGCGCGCCGAAACCTGAGTGACTACGACACGTGCCGGGCGGTGTCCCTTTCCGCCGCCCGTTTTTCGGACAAGGGTGTCCTCCTGGACACGTTCGATAAGATCGTCTACCCTGAAGATTTCGAAATCAGCGCGAGGTCCACCGAGATTCACGGCATCTCCAAGGAGAAGGCCCTCGAGGAAGGAACTCCTTTCGCCGAGGTGTTCGTCGGGTTCATGAAATTCATCGGGTCACGCACCAAGACCATGATCGCCTATAATCTCAACTTCGACATCAACGTGCTTCGTTCCGAAATGCTCCGTCACGGCTTGAACATGGACCTCGTAGAGGACCTCGATTTTCGGTGTGCCCTACTCCTCGCGAGGCGCAGTTACCTCAAGATCGACCTGTCGACCCCGAGACCCTATTCGCTGGTGAACATATACAAGGTCCTTTTCGGTTACGATTTCGCCGACGCGCACAATTCCCTCGCGGATTCCATCGCGTGCGGTAAGGTGTATCACCGACTCATCCTTCCCACGAAGAAGGTCCTCAGACCCATCCCCGTGAAGACGATCACCATCAGGGCCGCCGACGTGCAAGACGCCGTGGGGGTCGGGTTCCGCACGCAATACGAACTCATCGAGGACCTCTGGAAAGAACACGACCCCGAAACGTTCGTGGGCTTGACGAGGGAGACTGAAGCCATGGACATCATCGATTCTAACGAAGACATGTTAAACATCCTCGCGGACGCCACGTGTTTCAGGGCGGAAAGCGGTGCGGACGTGAACGAGAAAGTTTCCTCGGTCCAAAAACAGATCGAGCAGACGGACCTGGCTCCTCGCGAACAATTCGTGACCAAAGACTTCATCAGTCGAATTCTTCGCGTGAACTACGTGAACAGGATGGAGGATATGGAGGTACACGACGCGTACCACGTGAAAGACATCTGCACGATCAAGGGGACGTTGTACCGAATCAGGGGTCGGATCGACCGTATTCAGGCCGACGCGGACGGTACTAAAACTCTCGTCGCGGTCAAACACCGAGCGAAAGGACTGTTCAGGACCGTCCGTAACTACGAGAACGTCAGGTACCAGACCTACCTCCAGATGTTGAAGGGGGTCAGTCACTGTAGAATCATCGAGAAGTTCGACGAACAGGAGAACGAAATCGTCATCGACAGAGACGATGCCATGTGGAAGGATTCCATCTTGCCCACGCTCCGTACGTTTTGCGAACATCTTCACGGCAGGATGAGCGAGGCTACCAGTTAGGTCCACCCTCCGCGCCTTTCCGTGTATTGGAGAATACTTTCGAAAGGTACCCGCTGGTGGCACTGTCGACTATGAGCACGGATTCCGTGTCGTCCTCGTTAACTAGTTTCGTTTGCCATTGTGATCCTTTATTCCATTTTTTCAAGAGGTGATTAATATCTTCTTCCTTCTCGATGGGTATCTTCGCCGTCCTGTACCACCCCGGTTCCGTGATGCCGCACGTCTTACCGCCTAACGCGGGGTGCTCGATCTTCACTTTTTCCGCCATGATTTTGTAGCCGTACGGTGCGTCGGGGCCGTTTTGTTCCCAATAAGGACCCTCGGCGTCCGGATTGCGTACACCGTCCCCGGGTCGCGTGTCGATGCCCCATAAGACGCCCATCTTCTTCCCGATTTTCCACGTCGGCCTCGAATCATGCGATCGTGTAAACTCAGTGAAAAGGGCATCATTCCAAATTCCAGTTTCTTCCATCTCCCCCATGAAACGTTCGAGGCCGTGATCTTTGTTAAGCCGTAATTCGGTCATGAGGAAGCGAAGGCCACACTCGCGATCGCACGGTTTGTCCGGTAATTTTTTATACTCGACTCGACACGCTTTTTGGTTTTCCGTGAGACCGAGGTACTTTTTTGCGCGGCGAACGCCTCTACCCCTGTTATCAGGATCTTCGCCGCACGATTCTTCCGGTGTCCCGAGAACATGGAAGGCGGAGCCCTTCGTCGGCCGCCATGTGACGAAAGGTGACGCCCCGGTTGACCCTAACCCTAAACCCGGATCATAAATCGTGTTCATCTCGAGGCAATCGTCGTCCGTGAGCGTCGGCAGTTCATTGAAGATGGTATTGGGTGGGAACCACGGGTTTCCACCGGCCACGCCCGGTACCTGGATGACTTCGCCGTACGTATCCGCCATGGGCGTGTCCCCCGTTTGATTAAGGTTCAGGTTGACACACGCTTCCGAACAGAAGTTTCGCATCACGAAATGGTCCTCCCCCGATGCGACGTGTGGCGGTTTGGTCCACGTCGTCTGACCAGTTTGGTCGTTTTGATAGTACGTCATCCCGTTCACTTCGACCGCTTTCCACGGGGGTTTGAGACCGGGTAATACGGTACCCTTGGGGTGCCCGGATACGTATGTGCAAATCCTCCTTTTACACGCTGGCGCGATATCGGGCCTGTTGAGCATGGAGGTACAATAGTTTTGCCTGTTGCTGACCGAACTGTAACCGCCCATCTCTTCTGCGTAGTTTTTCTTTGAATCGTACGGCTCGAGGAAAGTGTCCATGTACGCGTCGCACTCTTCTGGGGTTTTGGCGCTAGGAAGAATTTTAGGTGGCGGTGGCGCTGGCGCTGGAGCAGGTACCTCTAACTCTCCTTCATCATTGATTCGACCGCCGCTAAACTTATGTAGGTTCTCCAACGTCACGGTATTGCTCGTACTCTTTTTTGTGTCGGTGCAGTTACCCGAGTCGTACATGCTGTAACCACCGTCCTTCCATACCGTGATGAATTTGCACCCTTCCGCGGCGTCGCACCGTTTCTTGGCCCTGTCTAACACGAGCATGGACTGGGGGTCGCCCCATTGGGAAGATACTTTCTCCGCGTCGAGGTCGTCGAGGACGTTATCACCGGTTTGCATGGGTTCCCCGGCACACATGTCCGTCCCCTGAAGCTTGAGCGAATACCCGTCCGGTACGTCTGTGAGTGCGTACTTCGGTGCCGGCGCCGGGGAGGCAGCCGCCGGTGCCGGGGAGGGGGCCGGTAGCATTTTCTGTCTGGACGGCGATCCTAGAAGAGCCCTGAGTTTTTCGAGAAATAACTTGAGATACACAAGCAGTATTTCCATCTATATTACACAAAGATTCTTTTATCTCTCACACATCTCGCGAAGACTAAATCCTCCCATGTCCCATTGTTCCCTCACACATCTCGCGAAGACTAAATCCTCCCATTTCCCATTGTGGTTCATCCCATATGTGTCCCAATGCTTCCCGAGGGCTTATGTGTCGGCGGTCACCACCGGCTGCCCGGCAATGTCTACAGCTGTCGCCGTACATCAGCGGCGTTCCCACGCAATCATGGATGCAAATCGAGGGGTCGTCCATGTCCCCTTTCCAACAGTCTGAAACCATGAACTTGTTGCACCCGCAGCACTGGGGTGGCTGCCTCTTTTCGACGCAGTGGATGCAAACCTTGGGGTCCGACATGGACTTCCTCAGACCTTCATCAAATGAGAAGTAGCAGTAGCGGCAGAGCCCGTCGACTGATTCTTCTGGTTTGACGAACACGTAGGTTGGTTTGGGTGCGAATCTCTTCAGAGCCTCGGGGACTCGCTCGAAGACGAACCATTTTTTCGCGCCAGCATCCCATTTTGCTCCATACCGTTTGGCCTCGTCTTTCTCACGATACGGAACGTTGAGGTAGATCTTCTGTTTGGCGACTTTGCCGGGTCGCTGGTAATGCGCATCGATGCTGAGCTCGCACTCGTGGGCCCAGTGACCGGTGTTGCCACACTTGTAGCAGACGTCTGTTGACTTGCGTTTCATGGTTCGTGCCGCCGTGCGGGTAATAATGAGCAGATGCGTGCCGCCGCGATGTATATATACGAAAATATTTTGGCGCGCGGCGCGTTATCGTTTTCGTATTATTATTCTTCTGTCTACGTATAGAGTGTCCGACCGCGACGTTTAAGCGCGTAGGTAATGTCCAACATGGTGACGGTCTTGCGGCGGGCGTGCTCGGTGTAGGTCACGGCGTCACGGATGACGTTCTCGAGGAAGACCTTGAGGACACCGCGAGTCTCCTCGTAGATGAGGCCGGAGATGCGCTTGACACCTCCACGGCGAGCCAGGCGGCGAATGGCGGGCTTGGTGATACCCTGGATGTTATCGCGTAGAACCTTGCGGTGGCGCTTGGCACCGCCCTTTCCGAGTCCTTTTCCTCCTTTTCCGCGTCCAGACATGGATGCGTGCCGCCGCGCGGGAAATAATGACGAAAATTACCACCACCCAGCCGCTGCATCGTTTGGGCCGTCCCATTCGTCGGCAAATCCGTCGAAATATTGATTATAGTTATTTTTATGCGAATTGGAACGTTCGTATTCCATATTTGCGAACTTATCGCAGTCACCGGACCAGGTCAGATTATATCCCTGCCCGCTCGGGTTCCATTTGAGTTCTGTGAGGAAATGACCAGTGCTCGTCAGGCTTGCATAAGTACTATCTTGCCAGTGTTTCTTGCAGGCGTCTTTCAGTTCCTTGATTTTCTGGATTTTGGCGTTAGCGTTATCCACATCTTCCTGTCTCCCCTTCATTTCTTCTAATCGCTCTCTCTGTTCTTTATCGGATAGTGCTTCTACGGTGGTCGGCACGCACTGTCTCAGCTCGTTGAGCTCTTCGGTCTCGGCATTCTTACACGACACGCGGGTGCATTTGCCGTTTACGTCCCATTCGCTATTGGCCTCACCGGCGCCGGTCGAAAGGCTAACCTTATTCCTTTTAAAGTCGTACCAATCGTACGGCTTGAAGCCTTTGTCCTCGCACTCGGTGCCTGGTACTGGAGGCAGGGGCATCTTCTCGTACGTGATGGTCGAGTTTATCGTATCCTTCAGTGAATCGCATTCCCTGTATTTGGTGATACCCCCGTCTGTCCAGAGATTGAAGTACTTACATTCTGGATCTTCGTCACAAAGTTCGGTCGCCCTCTCTAAATACACCTGGAACTGCTTCCCGCTGAATGACGGCGCCACCTTCTCCTCTTCGTAGTCGTACACGAGACCGTACGCGTGCTCGACCTCGTACGGTTCGGCGTTACACATTTGCTTGATACCCCCCTTCTGCAGGTATTTACGCGGCTCTTTGATCTCCCGAAAGGCGTCGATGCCTTTAGCCTTCGGGTCATTTTGTACCGATGCCTTACCGCCCTCTTTCGGGAAAAACAAGTTTTCGATCCCCTGAAAAATCTGGTCGATAATCGCTCGGATGTTCCGAATCGGGTTACCGATGACCACTGTAGTCATGACTAATGTATCGGGAGAAAAAAATATATAATGTTACAAACAACGCGCTAATTTTACAACAGTTCGCCGCTAATCTTACAACAACTACGGTGGTACAACAGTTCGCCGCTAATCTACAACATCATGATGGTACAACAAGGGTACCCGATTTCCCAAATCAAGCTCCGCTTAGGTTTACAAAATGAGAAATTTGAAACCTAAGCACAAGAATACCGGTAAAAATTTCAATTCACCATGGCATCGGCCAGTCAACAGTATTATGCGAAGAACCGGACCCGTATACTCGCGCAAGTGCGGGAGTATAAGGCCAGGTCAGCATTGGCCGTTCAGCAATATAACCAAAAGTATTATGCGAAGAACCGGACCCGTATACTCGCGCAGCAGCGTGAATACTACAAACGGCGGAAACGAGCCGCCGCGTCAGACCCCGAGCTCCCGATCGCAGGTCCTGAGCTCCCGACCGTCGCATCGGAACCGGTAGATACAGAATTCTATTGGGAGCCGAAAAAAGAAACGCGCGGCTGGCTGAATTGGCTGGAATCTAAATTTAATTAGAATAAGCTATGCCGAACCTATTGTAATCGAATGTGTGAACTTCCCTCGGTGCCATTTTACCGGCCTGCGCCGGATTACGATACTCGTTTAGAGCATACCTCACCCATTCCACCGGTGTTTTCGAAAATCCCTCATCTATAAACGGTGGAATGTGTCTGTATGCGTCCGGG
>MDTA01183214.1_pt1 | contig 17041 bp, 14 predicted proteins | sample 811151 | NCBI WGS metagenome assembly MDTA01 (sample SAMN05326648, study PRJNA326480) | marine metagenome | isolation source: seawater | place: Indian Ocean: South | collected 2010
TATGGCGGATATCGCCGAGGTTCTGTGGAACGATTACCTGAGCCACAACCCGGCCAACCCTCAGTGGGCCAACCGTGACCGCTTCGTGCTGTCCAACGGTCATGGCTCCATGCTGCAGTACTCCTTGCTGCACCTGAGCGGTTACGACGTTTCGATTGACGACATCAAAAACTTCCGTCAGCTGCACTCCAAGACGCCGGGTCATCCCGAGTACGGCTACACCCCGGGTATTGAAACCACCACCGGTCCCCTGGGCCAGGGCATTGCCAACGCCGTTGGTTTTGCCATTGCCGAGAAGTCGCTGGCAGCGCAGTTCAACCGCCCGGGCCACGAGATCGTTGACCACTATACCTACGCATTCCTTGGCGACGGCTGCCTGATGGAAGGCATCTCCCACGAAGTGGCGTCCCTGGCCGGCACCCTGGGCCTCGGCAAGCTCGTGTTCTTCTATGACGACAACGGCATCTCCATCGATGGCGAAGTCGAAGGCTGGTTCACCGACAACACTCCGCAGCGTTTCGAGTCCTACGGCTGGCAAGTGATTCCCGCCGTCGACGGCCACGATGCCGACGCCGTTCGCGCCGCCATCGAAGCGGCCCGGGCCAACACCGAGCAGCCCACGCTGATCTGCTGCAAGACCATCATCGGTTTTGGTTCCCCGAACAAGCAGGGCAAGGAAAGCTGTCACGGGGCTCCCCTGGGTGACGACGAAATCACCCTGACCCGCGAGCAACTGGGCTGGCAGCACGGTCCTTTTGAAATCCCAGCCGACATTGCCAGCGCCTGGAATGCCCGTGAAAAGGGTGCCGCAGCCCAGTCTGAATGGGAGCAGAAGTTCGCCGCCTACGAGAAAGCCGAGCCGGAACTGGCAGCTGAGTTCAAGCGTCGAATGGCCGGCGACCTGCCTGCCGATTTCGCCGAAAAGGCCCAGGCTTATATCCAGGAATGCCAGGACAAGGCCGAAACCGTGGCTTCCCGAAAGGCTTCCCAGAATACCCTGAACGCCTACGGTCCGTTGCTGCCGGAACTGATGGGCGGCTCTGCCGACCTGGCCGGATCCAACCTGACCATCTGGTCCGACACCAAGGGACTGACCAAGGAAGATGCCAGCGGGAACTACATCTACTACGGCGTTCGTGAATTCGGCATGGCCGCTATCATGAACGGCATCGCCCTGCACGGAGGTTTCGTACCCTACGGTGCTACCTTCCTGATCTTCATGGAATACTGCCGCAACGCCGTGCGCATGGCCGCACTGATGAAGCAGCGTTCCATCTTCGTGTTCACTCACGATTCTATTGGCCTGGGCGAAGATGGCCCGACACACCAGCCGATCGAGCAGATGGCCAGTCTGCGCACCACGCCCAACATGAGCATGTGGCGCCCGGCTGATACCGTTGAATCTGCGGTAGCCTGGAAAGCAGCCCTTGAGCGCACCGATGGCCCCACAGCTATGGTCTTCTCTCGTCAGGGTCTCCCGGCCCAGCCGCGCGATGCCCAGCAGCTCGCGGATGTGGCCAAGGGTGCCTATATCCTGTCTGACAGCGAAGGCACACCGGACCTGATCTTGATCGCCACCGGTTCCGAAGTGGCCCTGGCCCAGGACGCCGCTGCCCAGCTTCGTGAGCAGGGCAAGAAGGTTCGTGTGGTCTCCATGCCGTCCACCGACGTGTTTGATGCCCAGAGCGCCGAGTACAAGCAGCAGGTTCTGCCGTTGGACGTGACCAACCGCATCGCCATCGAAGCCGGCATTGCCGACTACTGGTACAAGTACGTTGGCCTGGACGGTCGCATCATCGGCATGACCACCTTCGGTGAGTCCGCGCCGGCCGGCGAACTGTTCAAGGAATTCGGCTTTACCGTGGACAATGTCCTGGAAGTGGCGGCTGAGCTGCTGGACGCCTGATGACAGACTCTGCGCCTTTTCGTGTCGCCATCAACGGGTACGGCCGAATCGGCCAGTGCGTGTTGCGTGCGCTTTATGAAAACGGCTTCCGCGCCCCCCTGCAGGTGGTCGCGATTAACGAGTTGTCGGATATCGACACCATTGCCCACCTGACCCGATACGATTCCACCCACGGTCGTTTTCAGGGTGATATTTCGGTATCGGGCCAGGATCTCATGGTCAATGGCGATGCGATCCGCGTGTTGAGTCATGCTGACCCGGCAGAACTGCCCTGGCGGCTTCTGGATGTCGATCTGGTACTGGAATGTTCCGGCGCCTTCTCAGATCGTGCCACGGCCCAGAAACATATCGATTCTGGCGCCAAACAGCTGCTGTTCTCGCAGCCGGCCGAGTCCGATGTAGACCGCACCGTGGTCTACGGTGTGAACCACGCCGATCTCACAGCTGATGATGTGATCGTGGCCGCCGCCTCATGCACCACCAACTGCCTCGTTCCGGTGATCAAAGTGCTGGACGACGCGTTTGGTGTGGAGCAGGGCAGCACCACAACTATCCATGCCGCCATGAACGACCAGCCGGTCATCGATGCCTACCACCATCAGGATCTGCGGCGCACTCGGAGTGCCCTGCACAACATCGTCCCGGTGGAAACTGGTCTCGCCAAGGGTATCGAGCGGCTGCTGCCCAACATGGAAGGCAAGTTCAGCTCGGTGGCCATGCGGGTACCGACCATGAACGTGTCCGCCATCGACATGGTGGTGAATGTGCGCAAGAGCACCGATGTGGCAGCGGTGAACAGCCTGCTAAAAGAGGCCGCCAATGGCCCGTTGAAGAGCATACTCGGCTACACCGACGAACTGCTGGCAAGCTCCGATTTCAACCACGACGCCCATTCCGGCGTGGTGGACGGCGGCCAGACCCGGGTAACCGGGGGCACCATGGTGAAAGTACTGTGCTGGTTCGACAATGAGTGGGGGTTCGCGAACCGGATGCTCGATGTCAGCAAAAGCTGGTTAACCAAACATTCTTAATCTGAAATTTTGTTGAAGGGACGAACATTATGGCCATCAAAAGAATGACCGACCTCAACCTCGCCGGCAAGCGAGTGCTGATCCGTGAAGACCTGAACGTGCCGGTCAAGGACGGCAAAGTCTCCAGCGACGCTCGCATCCGCGCGTCACTGCCCACCATCAAGGCCGCCAAAGACGCCGGCGCCAAAGTCATGCTGATGTCCCACCTGGGCCGCCCGGAAGAAGGCGTGTTCGACGAAGCTTCATCCATGAAGCCTGTTGCCGATCACCTGACCAAAGTACTGGGTCAGGAAGTTCGCCTGATCAAGGACTATCTGGACGGCGTTGAAGTGGCCGATGGCGAAGTCGTCCTGTTCGAAAACGTCCGCTTCAACAAGGGCGAAAAGAAAGACAACGAAGACCTCGCCAAGAAATACGCGGCCCTGTGCGACGTCTACGTGATGGACGCCTTCGGTACAGCCCACCGTGCCCAGGCCTCCACCCACGGCGTGGCCAAGTACGCCCCCGAAGCCTGCGCCGGCCCGCTGCTGGCAGCCGAACTGGAAGCCCTCGGCAAAGCCCTGGATAACCCGGCCAAGCCCGTGGTTGCCATTGTTGGCGGCTCCAAGGTTTCCACCAAACTGGACGTCCTCAACGCCCTGGAAAAAGTCTGCGACCAGATCATCGTCGGCGGTGGCATCGCCAATACCTTCCTGGCGGCCGCTGGTCACCCGGTTGGCAAATCTCTGTGCGAGCACGACCTGATCGACACTGCCAAAGACATCGCCAGCCGCGTTGAAATCCCGTTGCCGGTAGACGTGGTTGTTGCCAGCGAATTCGCCGAAACCGCCACCGCCACCGTCAAGAACATCTCCGACGTCACCGACGACGACATGATCCTCGATGTGGGCCCGGAAACAGCCGGCGAATTTGCCCAGCTGCTAAAAAACGCCAAAACCATCCTCTGGAACGGCCCGGTCGGCGTTTTCGAATTCGACCAGTTCGGCAACGGCACCAAAGCCCTGGCCGAAGCTATCGCCGAAAGCAACGCCTTCTCCCTCGCCGGCGGTGGTGACACCGTCGCCGCCGTTGACAAGTACGGCGTTGCTGACAAAATCTCGTATATCTCCACCGGTGGTGGCGCCTTCCTGGAATTCGTAGAAGGCAAGACTCTACCGGCAGTAGCAGTGCTGGAAGAGCGCGGCGCGTAACGAGTTACTCAAAGAATCCAATTATTCCCAAAGTCCAACGAAGGAGACGACCCATGGCCCTGATTTCGATGCGGCAAATGCTGGATCACGCCGCCGAGCATGGTTACGGTGTGCCAGCCTTTAACGTCAACAACCTGGAACAGATGCGCGCCATCATGGAAGCCGCCGACAAAACCGATTCCCCGGTGATTGTCCAGGCCTCCGCCGGTGCTCGTAAGTACGCTGGCGCCCCCTTCCTGCGCCACCTGATCCTGGCGGCCATCGAAGAATTCCCGCATATCCCGGTGGTCATGCACCAGGACCATGGCACCAGCCCCTCCGTGTGCCAGCGCTCCATCCAGCTGGGCTTCAGCTCCGTGATGATGGACGGGTCCCTTGGTGAAGATGGTAAAACCCCCACCGACTACGAGTACAACGTCGACGTTACCCGTCGCACCGTTGAAATGGCCCACGCCTGTGGTGTCTCCGTAGAAGGCGAGCTGGGTTGCCTGGGCTCCCTGGAAACCGGTCAGGCCGGTGAAGAAGACGGCATCGGTGCCGAAGGCACCCTGGACCACAGCCAGATGCTGACCGACCCGGAAGAAGCGGCGGACTTCGTCAAGAAAACCCACGTTGACGCCCTGGCCATCGCCATCGGCACCAGCCACGGCGCTTACAAGTTTACCCGTCCGCCCACTGGTGACATCCTGGCCATTGACCAGATCAAGGCCATCCATGCTCGCATCCCGGATACCCACCTGGTCATGCACGGCTCCAGCTCCGTGCCCCAGGAGTGGCTGAAGATCATCAACGAATACGGTGGTGAGATTCCGGAAACATACGGTGTACCTGTTGAAGAAATCGTGGAAGGCATCAAGCACGGCGTGCGCAAGGTCAACATCGATACCGACCTGCGCCTGGCCAGCACCGGTGCTGTCCGTCGCTTCCTGGCTGAGAACCCGGCCGAGTTCGACCCTCGCAAATTCCTCAAGGAAACCATGAAGGCCATGACCGAAGTGTGCATCGCACGCTACGAAGCCTTCGGTTGTGCCGGCAACGCCAGCAAGATCAAGCCGGTTAACCTCGAGCGCATGTTCGAGCGTTACGCCTCTGGCGAGCTGGACCCCAAGGTCAAGTAAGCTTAAGAGACCGGAACCGAATCGGCCTCCGCATTGCGGGGGCCTTTTTGCTTGTGGCGCCAGGCCGCCAGGAAAATAAGCAGACCGATGGTTGCCGTCGTGGCCCCGACATAGCCTGTCGAAGACCAGCCGAAACCAGCGGTGATAGCCATGCCCGCCAGCCAGGGCCCAAGGGCGTTGGCAACATTGAAGGCAGCGTGGTGAGAGGCGGCTGCCAGGTTCTGGGCGCCGTGCGCCACATCCATCAGATGGGTCTGAAGCGCCGGGCCCAGGGCGCCCATCATGGCGATCAGGAAACAGGCAACCAGCAATATCGGAAGTGTGCCGGTGGTGGAGGGGAATACCACCAGGATGCAGGCGCTCAACAACAGGATGACGCCGACCGCCCGGAACCCCAGGCGATCGAACAACCAGCCGCCCAGCAGGTTGCCGGTGAAGCCGCCGAGCCCGAACACGGCCAGTGCCAGGGGAATCCAGTACTCTTCAACCTGTGTGACTTCCAGCAGTGTCGGCGCCAGGTAGCTGAACACGGCAAACATACCCGAGAAACCGATGGCGCCGATGGCCAGGGCGAACCAGATGCCGGCCCGGTTAAACGCGCGAATCTCGCTGAATGCTCCCTTCCGTTGTTCCTGCGGATCAGTTGGCAACACCGAAATCACCATGGTCAGCGTGAGTACGGAAATGAGCCCCACGAACATGTACACGTAACGCCAGTCCAGAGACTGCCCCATCCAGGCCGCCATGGGGTTGCCCAGCAGCAGCGCCAGGGTCAGCCCCATCATGACGCGGCTGACCGCTTTCGCCCGCTGATGGACTGGCACCAGGGACGCGGCTACAAGGCAGGCAACGCCGAAATACGCCCCGTGAGGGAGGCCGGCCACAAATCGGGCAATCATGACCCCGGTATAGTCCGCCGCCAGGGCGCTCGCCAGATTCCCTGCCGCATAAAAAGCCATCAGCCAGATCAGTAACTGGCGCCGGAAAAAGCGGGCCCCGATCACGGCCAGCAGCGGCGCGCCCACGACAACCCCCAAGGCATAGGCGCTGATCAGATGTCCCACCTGTGGCTCCGTGACGCCGAGATCCTGCGACACATTTGGCATCAGACCCATGATGGCGAATTCACCGGTACCGATGGCAAATCCACCCAGTGCCAATGCGAATTCGATCAGGAAAATCCGGAGTCGTGTGGCTGGTTCGCTGCTCAAAAAGCTCTCCCTGGCGCTGGTTTAAAGAGTAAAACCGGTAATTCTCACCTCTACCGGAACGAGATGCCATACGAATTACCACAGTGGGGTGGGTCACAAGCTCTCACGTGTTTGATCTACCGCAACTGCGCAGCACCGGGCGCTTGTAATTTCGCTGCCAGCGTCAACTATAGGTAACAGAGATCAATTGTTGATCACCATGATGATCAGTAACGAGGAGTGCCATGGACTTCAAAGACTATTACGCCGTACTCGGTGTGAGTGAGTCTGCCTCCGCCGAGGAGATTAAAAAGGCCTACCGGAAGCTGGCGCGGAAGTACCATCCGGATGTCAGCAAGGAGGAAGATGCGGACACCAAGTTCAAGGATGTTGGTGAAGCTTACGAAGTACTGAAAGATCCTGAGAAACGGGCAGCATACGATCAGCTGCGCAAGTACGGCGCCAGAGCGGATGGCTCCTTCGAGCCACCACCGGGCTGGCAGAGTGCATCCGGCTTCGGTGGCGGTGGTTACACCGAAGCCGACGCCCGCCAGTTCAGCGACTTCTTCGAGGAGATCTTCGGTGGTGGCCGTCGCGGCGGCTTTTCCGGTGGCTTCGGTGGTGGCGGTTTCCGCCAGAACATGAGAATGCGTGGTGAGGACGTGCATGCCAGGATTGCTCTGTTCCTGGAAGAGGCGTTTCATGGCTGTGAAAAACAGGTGTCTTTCGCGGTCCATGAGACTGATGAGCATGGCCGGGTGATTCCCCGGCAAAAGACCCTGAAAGTGAAGATTCCCGCCGGTATGCGCGAGGGCCAGAACATCCGCCTCAAGGGCCAGGGCTCGCCGGGTATTGGCGGCGGAGAGCCGGGTGATCTGTTCATCGAAGTCGAGTTTGCGCCGCATCCCCATTTTTCCGTGGAGGGCCGCGATGTCATGGTGACTGTGCCGATAGCGCCGTGGGAAGCGGCTCTGGGGGCAACGGTGACGGTGCCGACTGTTGGCTCGAAGGTGAATGTGAAAGTGCCCAAAGGTTCCACCAGTGGCCGTAAGCTTCGGCTCAAAGGCAAGGGCTTTCCGGGCAAACATCCGGGCGATCAGATTGTTATCCTGCAGATCGCCATGCCCGAGAAACACAGCACCGAAGCGGAGAAGCTCTACGAGCAACTTGCGGAGGCCGAGAAGAACTTCAATCCACGCAGCAAGCTTCACGTGTGAGCGGGAGTAAGGTATGAGCAAGCAAGATCATATTCTGACGGTCGAGGTGCTCGATCAGGATGGCAGCACCTTCACCCTGCGTGAAATCTGCGAGCGCGGTGAGTGCCATGCAGAGTTTGTCATCAAGCTGGTGGACTACGGCATCATTGCCCCGGTGGAAGAATCACCAGAAGCACGGCATTGGGAGTTCGATGTCGTCGCCCTGAGCCGGTTGCGCAAGGCCCAGAGGCTGCAGCGGGACCTGAAAATGAATCTGCCCGGTCTGGCCATGTCACTGGAGTTGCTCGACGAGGTGGAGGAGATGCGTCGGGAAGTGGGCCGTCTCAATCATCGCATCCGGCAATTGATGGGGGAGTAAACGCTCCCCCGCTTACTTCTTTTCTTCCAGCGCCTGAATCTCGGCGTAGATTCTTTCCGCCTCTTCCATAAGCGTACCGTGAGTTCTCAAATCGCCGTTGCGCTGGGCATCCAGTGCTTTGGCGAGTTTGGCCTCGTATTCCTTCTGCAGTTTTTTCTTCGGATCGCCTTTCAAAAATCCCAGCATGGTGATGACCCTGTTTTGGCTGACTGTTCAGAGCTTTACGCTCTCTGCCCCATAAAGTTCACAAAATTTTCATGATCAAAAACTGGACAGCTCGAAAATATGGGATTAAATTCCCAAATAATATGTTGGGAAAATAATCCCAATCATGGTTTGGGTGGTTCTCGGTGACTGCCCGCGGACGCAATAACAAGCCTGGAGAAGAACGATGAATCGCAAACCTTTAGCAATCGCAGTGAAGTTGGCCATGACAGGGGCTCTGGCCGGTGCCCTCGCCGCTTGTGGTGGCGGTGGCTCGGGAGACACCTCTACCAGTAGCACCTCATCGGGCACCAGTGTCGGGGCGGTTTCCGGCTTCGGCAGTGTTTACGTTAACGGTACTCGCTTCGAAACCACTGGCAGCGTTAGCAGCGACGACGGTCTCGAGCGTGAGGATCAGCTTGAAAAGGGGATGATCCTTAAAGTTGAGGGCGACTGGGATGACCGTGGCGAAGGCCGGGCCGACAGGGTCAGTTATGACGATACCCTGCGCGGCCCGATTTCCGGAATGAGCTGGGACGATGTCACCCGCACCGGAAGCCTGACGATGCTGGGCCAGACTATCTCATTGGACGGCAAAACGGTCTTTCGTGGCGCCACTCCGACGGCTCTCGCCGGCAATCCCCAGGGATATCGGGTAAGGGTCAGCGCCTGGCGCCTGGAGGATGGCAGCTTCCGGGCCAGCTTTGTTGGCGCTCGTGCCATCGGCCTCGATTTCGATGACGACAACGAAGTGGAAATAGAAGGCGTTGTCGCGAACCTGGATACAAGCGCAGAAACTTTCACCATCAACGGTTTCCTTATCGATTACACCAGCGCTGTCGGCGATGACGACTTCTCCCTGGATGATCTGGCAGATGGAATCGTGGTCGAAGTGGAAGGCTACCTGGACGGCAATACCATCATGGCCGAGGAAATCGACGATGAGGATGACCTTTTCGACGATGATGACGATGTCGAAATCTCCGGAAGCATTTACGACTATGACTCTGCCAGCCGTCAGTTCTCAATAAATGGGGTACGAGTTCAGATTAACGGCGGCACCGAGTTCGACGATCTCCGCGAGAGCAGCCTGGCCGATGGCCTGTTTGTGAAAGTGGAAGGGGATTTCCGCGAAGGCGTCCTGGTGGCTGAAGAAATCGAAGGCCGGGAGTCCGACGCAGAGCTGGATGGCCGCATCGAGTCCATTGATCTGGCCAATGAATCCATGCTCGTCAGTGGCGTTCGGGTTCAGCTCACCAGCAATACCCTGATCGATGACGACGATGATGATGACGATGACCGTCGCAGTCGAGTTCAGGACGTCCAGAGCCTGCAGGTGGGTGACTATCTCGAAATTGAAGGCCGCCAGCGCAGCAGTGAGGGCGGATTCCTTGAAGCCCTCAGCATCGAGCGTGAGGATGACGACGACGATGACGATTTTGAACTCGAAGCACGGGTGACTGCGATCGGCGCCGAGTCGATCACCATCATGAATCTTGAGGTGCTCCGGAACGGCTACAGCTTTTCAGGCGCCCAGGTTGGTGATGAAGTGGAAATCGATTACCGCCAGACCAGCGGTGGTCAGTATGAACTGACCGATAATGTTGAAGTCGACGACGACAGTGACGACGACAGTGATGATGATTGACCAGTGAGCCGAGGGTGCGGGCCAGACGGTTGTCGGCCCGACTCCTGGCTTTCGAAGTCGCTATGGGAATACAATCCCAAACATGAAAAAGACCAACCCCCTGCATCAAGCGCTGTTCCGCATTCTGCGCCCTCTGGCGAGGTTGCTCTTGCGGAATGGCATCCCCTTCGGTGAGTTCTCGGAGCTGGTGAAACGTGCCTACGTGGAAGCCGCCCTGGAGGACTTTGCCGACGGCCGCCGAAAGCCCACGGATTCGCGGGCTGCGGTTATGACCGGGCTGACCCGTAAGGAAGTAAAACGCCAACGGGAAATCCTGGCAGGGGAAGATGCCGGGAGCCGCGATGTCATTCATGCCAACCGGGCGTCCCGGGTGGTCTCAGGTTGGGTTCATGATTCTGGTTTCCAGACCGAAGACGGAGAGCCAGCCATGCTGTCTTTCGACGGACCCGGGAGTTTCAGTGAACTGGTCAAGCGCTACAGCGGTGACATGCCGCCCCGCGCCGTGCTAGATGAACTGCTTCGGGTCGGCGTAGTGTCGATAGACGGCGAATCGGGCCGGCTGATCCTGCAGCAAAGGGCTTATGTACCGGCTGGAGACAGTGAGGAAATGCTGCAGATTTTCGGCGAAGACGTATCCGATCTCATAGCGACCATCGATCATAACCTGGTCAGTGAGGAGTCCGGTCAGCCACCACTGTTCCAGAGAACCCTGACCTACAACAACATACCTCCGGAAGTGATGGAGCGCTGGCGCAAGCATGCCGCTGCCCAGTCCCAGGCATTGCTGGAACAGCTGGACAAATGGCTTGGCCCCCATGATCGGGATATTTCGGGGCAAAAATCTGGCAGTGAATCCGGGGATCCGGTCCGCACCGGCGTCAGCATCTTCTTCTTTGAAGAGCCTGCCGGTAAAGAGCCGAAAGGAGATTGAGTGCTATGAGTCTCACGAGGCAGCCGAACATTGCTTGTCGCTGGGAGCCCACGGAGCTTGCAAGCACAATACTTTCTGCATCTTCCCGACAGGTGATTCGTTCGTGGATCAGCTCCAGCGATTTTCTCGATGAGCATCACGACCCTGTCATGCTGTTGATGGACAATCACGCAACAAATTCTTTCCGCAATCTGGTGGAAGCGACAAATCCTGATTTCGCCCCCACGGTGGTTCTCAACGAACTGCTTCGCAAGGGTGTGGTCGAGCCCCTGGATAGTGGTTACCTCATGCTGAGGCGAAGTGTCTATGCGCCAGCGCAGCCGTGGCTTACGGGGGAATCCCGAGTCGGCCAGGTTCATGAATCCGAGGATGACATTCCCCGCAGGCGCTTCAATGATGCTATTTAATAAAGACCGGCCAGGAATGCCGGGCATGGAGAGATCAATTATGAAACGGCACATCCGCAATCGTGTTATCGGGCTGGCCGCCGGAACCGTGGCCTTCGGGGTGATTTCCGCCTGTGGTGGCGCGGGTGGGGGAGGCCTGGATGTTGCCGATGGCGGTATTAGGGGCACCGGGTCGAGTGTCGGGCCGGTTTCCGGATTCGGGAGTGTGTTTGTTAATGGTGTGGAGTTCAGTACAGATCGCACCGTCGTCGGTGATGATGGAATCAATCAGGAATCCAGGCTTGTCGTCGGTATGATCCTTCGGGTTGATGGCGAATGGCGAGAGACAGGGCTCGGCGACGCGGAGACTGTTGAATACGACGATACCTTGCGTGGCACGATGCAGGTCCTGAGTCCCTGGGACGTTGTCAGTAAAACGGCAACGGTTCAGATCCTCGGCCAAACCGTAAGAATTGACTCCCAGACGGTCGTGAAAGGCATGACCGTTGAGACTCTCGATAACTTCAATGATGAGTTCGTCCGTATGTCCGGATGGCGCCTGCCGAATGGGGAATTTCGGGCAAGCTATCTGGGTCTTCGGACGCAGAACAATAGCGATGATTTTGATTCCCTTAATGCAGTGGAGTTGGAAGGAAATATCTCCGGCCTGACAGGTACAGAGTTCATGATCGGATCTCAGTTGGTGAATTACTCCGGCGCAACGCCTGATGGTCTAACTCTGGCCGACCTTTCAGATGGTAATGCCGTGGAAGTCGAGGGTTCGCTCTCTGGTACTACCCTGATGGCGCAGGAAATCAGGCCAGACGATTCTCGGCGTTACGTGCAGGGTACGGATGACGATATCGAGTTCGTCGGCCCTGTTTCCTCGGCCTACAGTCAGTCAACAGGCACCTTTACGGTCAATGGCATTACGGTACGTGTGACAGGTGACACCGAGTTCGATGGACTCTCGGGACCCGCTGATCTGGTTCAGAGAATTCTCGTGCAGGTCGAAGGCGATTTCGAGTCCGATGGTTCGGTAACTGCCGAAGAGATCGAATTGCGGGAAGCGGATTCGGAGCTCGAGGGTGGTCCCGCTCAGGAAATCGATTTATCGGCTGGTCAGTTCAGGGTGGGTGGTGCTCTTGTGCAGGTAACACCGTTGACGATCATTACCGATGATGACGAGGCCCGTCTTTCTTTGAGCGATCTGGCATTGCCGCGTGAGCTGGAAATCGAAGGGATAGAGCGCGTAGGTAGTGACGGCAGCATTTATCTGGAGGCTCTAAAAATCGAGCGTGATGATGAGTCGCCTGATGGAGAATTTGAGCTAACCGGTCGAATCTCGGAAATGGTGAACGACCGGATTCAGGTGTTGGGAGTAGATCTACATATTTCTCAGGACACAGATTTTGACCAGATTTCCCGTAACGAATTACAGGGTCTCGTTGATGCTGGCCAAAGGCCAAAAGTGGAGGTCGAGTACGAGTTTGTCGGCACACGATATGTGATCGATGAAATCGAACTCGAAGAAGACGATGACGATTAACTACAAAACCCGTACATAAAAGCGCGCTATTCAGGCCCGGGTTTTGCTATACATACGGACAAGCCAAGCAGGGACGCTGTTGCCGACTGTGCAGGATGCATGAAGCAAACATGCTAGCGGAGTCCGTATGTCACTCAGTTTTATCCGGCGGCTGATCTCAAGCCGCCTTCTCCGACCGGTTTTCATCGTTCTGGTGGTTGCCGGTCTGGTTCAGGTTCTGGTCAGCCAATGGCTGATTTCCAGTCAGGTGGAGCGCCTGGTCGACACAGCAGGGTCAGCCCTCGAGGCGAGTAGTCAGCAGGTCAGCGCCTCGTTTGGGGATACCCGCGAGGATGTCCGGACCCGCCTGGAGACCATGCGGCAGAAGACTACCGAAGAACTCTCCGCCGAACTCACCCGCCAGCAAACTGCTCAACAGGAACGCGTTGCGGGCAACGTTCGAACCGCTGTTATGGCTGAAGCCCAGGGCCTGGCCGATGTGCTGGCTGCGGTCGCAGCTCCGCTGATCTGGGATCGGGATGTCCCCCGCCTGACCGATCTGGTGGAACTGGCCGATGCCCGGGAATCGGTTCTTTTCGCGGTTTACTACGACCAGTACGGCGAACGACTGACCCGCTATGTGGATCGCACCGATGATCGGGTACGCACCTTAATGGAGCAGGGGGAAGGTCGTGGTGCGGCAAATCGGGTCCTCGATGCGGCAAGCCGTGACCCCAACGTCGTTATCATTACCGCTGATATTGCTCCCCAGGGGTCGGCCATTGGTCAGCTGAAACTGGGTTTGTCCCTGGAGGGCATCAACCGGGATCTGGCCGCCCTTGAAGAGGAATTCAGTGCCACGATTACCGGCAGCATAGACGCTCTTCGCGACACCCTGGAGGCGGAAACCGAGCAGGTGAACCAGCGCCTTCAGCAGCAGCTGGCGGGCATGGACTCCGATACCCGCTCCAGAATCCAGAGCACTGTGGAAGCGCTGAATGCCGAAGCCTCAAGCCTTTCGGCCAACCTGAGCATGCTCGCAATCGGCTCTGTGGTGGTTCTGATCCTGCTCGTTGCATTGGTCCTGGGTGGCGGATTGCTGCCACGGGTCTTCCGTCTAAGCTCGGCGATCTGGGGAATTGCCGACGGTGAGGCAGATCTTACCCGCCGGGTATCCATGAAAGGCAAGGATGAGCTCACCGAAATGGCCCAGGGTGTAAACCGGTTCATTGCCCGTATCCAGGAGCTGGTTTCCGACGTCAAGGAGTCGGCCGAATCGGCCGCTGGCCAGGCCCAGGCTCAGGGGGATATCAGTCGCAGTGCGGTCTCCGCCGTGAATCGTCAGGAGCAGGAGGTGGCCGAGGTGTCCGGCACCATGGATGCCATGTCCCGGAGTATTTCCGAGGTGGCTGAAAACATCCAGGATATCGCCGGTTCGGTCAGCAACGTCAGTGCCGAGAGTGAGGCCACCGCGGGCATTTCCCGGGAAGTTCGGAACCGGCTGGATCAGGTGGTTCGTAACGTTGAGCAGGCCGTGGAAGCGGTCAATCAGCTGGACCACCAGAGCAAGGAAATCGGATCGGTGCTGTCAGTGATCGGTGCCATCGCGGAGCAAACCAACTTGCTGGCTCTGAACGCCGCTATTGAGGCCGCGCGCGCCGGTGAATCCGGCCGGGGCTTTGCCGTGGTGGCCGATGAGGTCCGCCCCCTGGCGAGCCGCACCCAGGAATCCACAACCGAGATCCAGTCCATCATCGAGCGCCTTCAGCAGGGCAGCCGGCAGGCGGTGAGCGCCATTGGCGAGGTGTCGGGGCAGGTTGCGGAGTCTTCGTCAGAGTTCCGTCGGGCGGATGAGCATTTTGATCGCATCAACCAGTTGCTCAGCAGCCTTCAGGATCGGGCCATGGCCATTTCATCCGTGGCGGAAGAGCAGGGCCGGCACGCCAGTGAAGTCAGTGTGAGCGTGAGCGATATTGCCGGCTCTTCCCGTCAGACGGTCGAAGCCATTGAGCGCTCCGACGAGGCCAGCGGCCAGATTGCCCGGACACTGACCTCGCTGAAGGACAAAGCCTCGCAGTTCCAGGTTTAGGTGCCTGAAGATAGCAGGCGTTCCCGGGCGCTTCTGTATTCGTCGGCCAGGCGGCTCACCAGGTCCGGGACGGTGAGCACATCGTGGATCTGGCTGACCCCCTGGCCTGCGGACCAGACGGTTTTCCAGGCCTTGGCTTCATCATCGATGGGCTTCAGCTTTTCCCCGTAGTTGATCTCGCCGGCCTGGTTCAGCTTGTCCATGGGGAAGCCAGCCGCCTCCAGACTCTGGCGCATGAAGCTGGCGGGTACACCGGATACTGCCGGTGTATGAATGATGTCGCCAGATACCGCCTCAATGATCATGTTCCGGTAGGCCTCGTCGGCCTGGGATTCGAAGGTGTTGATGAAGCGGGTGCCCAAATAGGCCAGGTCCGCCCCCAGGGCCTGGGCCGCCAGCAGGTCCTCACCATGGGATAGCCCCCCAGCCAGCAGAATCGTGCCATCAAAGACCTCCCGGATTTCATGCACCAGCACGAACGGGTTGATGGTGCCTGCATGGCCACCGGCACCCGCTGCCACGGCGATGATGCCGTCGACACCCGCTTCTGCAGCCTTGCGGGCATGCTTCTGGTTGGTCACGTCGTGGAACACCACGCCGCCGTAACTGTGCACCGCCTCCACCACCTGGCTGGCGGCACCCAGGGAAGTAATGATGATGGGTACCTTGTGTTTTACGCACAGCGCAAGGTCTGCCTGCCAACGGGGGTTGGTCCGGTGCACGATCAGGTTCACGGCATAAGGGGCAGTTGTTACATCCGGATTCGTGCTTCGAAAAGCATCCAACTCCTCATTCATCTGGATGAGCCAGTCTTCAAAGCCTTCGCTGGTGCGTTGGTTCAATGCCGGAAAACTGCCAACAATGCCCTGCTTGCAGCAGGCAAGCGCCAGTTCCGGGCCAGAGATCAAAAACATGGGGGCGGCCACCAGGGGCAGTGAGAGCGAGTCTTTCAGGAACGTGGGCAACGGCATGAGGATTCCTTAATTTTTGTTGGAACTTTTGTAGGATATAAAGGATCTTAGCGTGCCTGGCCCGATCTGAAAACGGTCGCGAGCTAATTAATTCCGGAAACCACAAACAGAATAAGGAGTCCTTCCATGGGTGAAGCAAAACGTCGCAAGGAAACCGGCGCACCGCCTCCCCGAAAAGCAAAATCCAATAAGCCGCTGTATGCCGGTATTGGTCTTCTGGTTCTGGCCGCCGTGCTCCTCGGTGTCTTTTTCCTGACCGCCGCGCCGGAGCCGACCTCTGATGAGTTGCCCGTCGCCGCGCCCAATGCCGATGACTTCCCGGCCCAACTGGACCAGTACGGCGTCTCTGTTGGCCCTGAGGATGCCCCCGTGGTGGTGCGTGAATTTGCCGATTACCAGTGCCCCGCCTGTGGCAATTTCTCCTCAGCCAGCAAGAAGTTGAAGGAAGAGTATGTGGAGGCGGGCAAGGTTCGCTTCGTCTACTTTGATCTGCCATTGCAGCAGCATCAAAATGCCATGCCAGCGGCCCAGGCTGCCCGGTGTGCCGGGGATCAGGACGCTTACTGGGCCATGCACGATCGCCTATACGATTCCCAGACCGAATGGAGCGGCTCAAACGATCCGGTTGCCACCTTTTCTCGCTACGCCGGTGATCTGGGCCTGGAAGAACGGCGCTTCCGCCGGTGCATGACTACCGAGTTGCACCGTGAAGCTGTCGAGCAGAGCCGCCAGGTGGCCATGCAACTAAGAGTCACCAGCACACCAACGGTTCTGGTGGATAACATCCGCCTGACTCGTCCCGGCTGGGGTCAACTTTCTGCCGTGGTTGAGCGTGAACTGGCCAATGAGGCGGACTGACGCTTTGCTCCAAGGGTAACCCCGCACTTGATCGTGAGCCTGAGTTGGTTATAATTTGTGCCCTCTCAGGCTCCGGCCTCCGAGACTTTCAAACAGTTACCAAACCATGCTCCGGATTTACGATCCGGCCCGCAGGAGAAAATGATGAGCAACAACGTTGTTGTCTGCGCACTGTACAAGTTCGCAGTCCTGAATGATTACAAATCCCTCCGCCAGCCCCTGCTGGATCTTATGCTTGAGAAAGATGTGCATGGCACTCTGCTGCTGGCGCGGGAAGGTATCAACGGCACCATTGCCGGCAGCCGAGAGGGCATTGATGCCGTGAAAGCCTGGATCGCCAGCGACGAGCGGTTCGACGGCATTGATTACAAAGAGTCCTTTGTGGACATCCAGCCGTTCAAACGCACCAAAGTGAA
>MDTA01177514.1_pt1 | contig 17040 bp, 17 predicted proteins | sample 811151 | NCBI WGS metagenome assembly MDTA01 (sample SAMN05326648, study PRJNA326480) | marine metagenome | isolation source: seawater | place: Indian Ocean: South | collected 2010
ACTCTTGCGCTTCATCTTCAGACCTCCCTTGGGCCAATCTAATGGGAAATCTCCTAAACGCAATGGCTACCTTCTTGGGGGAAAGGTCAACATCAACACCAAAGGTGCGAGTGGGAAAGCGTTCATGGGAATGCTCATGGTCTTTTCCGAGTTTGAAACAAAAATCCGCAGAGAGCGCTAGATGGAGGGCATCGAAAAAGCTAAGGCGCGAGGTGTCTACAAAGGAAGAAAGCGGAGCATTGACCGAGAGAAGGTTAAGGAGTTGATGGCGGCTGGCGTTGGTGCAACAGAGATTGCTAAGCAGTTGGGCATAGGGCGGGCGAGTGTTTACCGGGTGCTTGATTCCTAAGTGATCCCCCGTATGGTCTGCCCGCTGGCGCGAGGAGGAGGCAGGAGCTTGAAGCTTAAGAAGGTCAACTACCGCGAACTGAACGCTAAGCAGAAGGAGCTGTTCAACTTCCAGAAGCTCGCTGCAGTCATGGCGGACTACGGTTTCAACTGCATCCGGCTCTCAGACGACTGGCAGGGGGCTGACTTCCTCGCTTACCACAAAGATGGAGCAGAGACTCTAAAGGTTCAGCTCAAGACCAGAATGACGATCAAAAAGGAGTACATAGGGAAGGACCTCTTCCTTGCATTCCTAGTCGATGGCAGCTGGTGTCTGGTCGAACATGCCCCTTGGTTTCCACCATCGGTAGGCACTCCACCTGGCTTACATCTGAATCGTGGAAAGCTGGTGGCGCCTACTCTAGTGCGAAACCCGGTGCTGCAATACGGGACGCGCTACAGGGTTACATCATTGATTAGGGGACACCAGGGGATGCGTGTTGCCGTCACGCCGTGGCGAGTTACCCCGGTGGGGGAAGCGGGTACCCATCCATGTATTGACAGGTCCTCAGATTTTTCCGTCAGAATCATTTGAGGTATGCGGCCACGACGACGAACATCAGGGAGCCCAAAAACGCTCTAAGGGATCCACAGCTGCACGAATGGTATGAACCTAGGACCCATCATCAGGTCTGCCTCGTGTCATTGGGGGTTTTTTCGCGTAAAACGTTTTGCTGGCGGGCCCACCCGGAACAGGTAAGACCTTATTGGCGAATCGCCTGGTTGATCTGTTACCGGACTTGAGCATCGAAGAGTCCGAGGAGGTCGCGGCAATGGCATCTGTCAGCGATGCCGGGTTTGCAGCGGACAAATGGGGTTGCCGACCATTCCGGGCACCACACCACACTGCCTCGGCCGTGGCCTTGGTCGGCGGCGGCAATCATCCCAGACCTGGTGAGATTTCGCTCGGCCACCACGGCGTCTTGTTTCTGGACGAGTTGCCCGAGTTTGACCGGCGCGTACTGGAGGTTCTGCGCGAACCGTTGGAGTCAGGTGGGATGACCGTATCCCGTGCTAACTACAAAGTGTTTTTTCCGGCACGTTTTCAGCTGGTGGCGGCGATGAACCCGTGCCCTTGTGGGTTTGCCAGCGACTGTCGGGTCCGTTGCTGGACCGCATCGATATACATGTAGAAATGCCGCGCGAGTCTCTGCGCGATCTGCGCAATGCTCCGGCCGGAGAATCCACGGCTGATGTGCGCGCCCGGGTCATACAGGCGAGGACCGTTCAGCGTGCGCGCCAGCGAGTCACAAATGCAGCGTTGGCGCCTGCCGACCTGGAGCGCCACTGTCGTGTGCATAGGGATCTGATGGCGGTGATCGAGGCTGCGCAGGAACGTTACGGTCTGTCGATGCGCTCGTACCATCGGTTGCTGAAAGTGGCTCGCACCATCGCGGACCTTGCTGGCGAGGAAGACATTGACGAGCCACATTTACTGGAGGCGCTGGGCTACCGGTCATTAGATGTAACCGTGTAACACGGTCACATCGTGGCGCTACTCGGCTGCTTCTCGCGCTCCCAACTCGTCGTTGATCATCTTCTCAATAGCCGCGCGTGCGCGTACGCGCGCCGTGTCGTGACGAATATTGACAAAGTTGCCCTCCAGTGATGCCGCCATACATTTCTGTTGCGACTCGAGGAATTCCAGATCTTCGTTGAAGGTAAAAGCGATCTCTTTGTGCAGTACTTTTGTGGCGTCTTCGTCCGCCGGTTTGTAGCCGTTTAACGGTGTCCAGAAGTAATAACAACTTGTTTCCGTCTTCGGTGTTGCACCGTGGTAGAGACGCAGGTTGAAGCCACCCGGTTGGTCGCGGTTGTCGTGTGCACCGCGGCCTTCTTCCAGTGCTCCTGTCCATTGCACGACGGTCGAGGGTATGACGTACTCGAACTCCTGCCAGCGGTCGACGAGCGCGCCTTCCTTGAAACCTGCCCCTTTCACGTACGTGGGCGGCGGGATGATGCCGTCCATCCAGCGAATGTAATGCACGCCCGTATCGGTCTTTGTGACATCCATCGTCGCGTTGACCTGACCGCTTTGATCACCGCCACCGATGGTGTTGCGATGAATGTACGGAATGTGGGTCAGGTCCATCAGGTTGTCGACCAGCAGCATGTAGTTACATTCGATCTCAAACATGTCGTGAATGTGTGGCCAATTCTTCTGGTCGTCGTTCCACGGGAAGTCGACGTGCAATTTGGACGCATCCGCCAAGGCTGGATCACCCATCCAGATCCAGATGATTTCCTGACGCTCAAGAATCGGATAACTGCGCACACAAGCCTTGGGCGGGATTACATCCTGGCCTGGCACTTTGACGCAGGCGCCTTTGCCGTCGAACACCAGCCCGTGATACCCGCATTGCAAACCTTCTTCTACGACCTCACCCAACCGCAGCGGTGTTGCGCGATGGCAACAGCGGTCTTCCAGCGCACAGGCGTTCCCATCGGCATCACGAAACATCACCACTTCTTCGTTCAGGAAGGTGCGCGCCAGTGGCGTGTCGCCGACCTCGTGACTCCAGGCTGCGTGGTACCAGGCGTTGTGTGGCCAGGGTTTTTCGGTGCTGAGGAACATGGTTGATCTCCTTTTTCTCGATCGGCGCGTGTCCGGACGCGGTTCGCCCCGTACGAGACCTGGAAGCCTATGAGTAACGGAAGCCTGCGAGGACTGGCGGTTGGCGGTCAATCACGAGCGCTGGTCGGCGAGCCAGGCTTTCAAGCGAAGCTCGTTTCCTACATGCTGCGCCTGACGGTTTGCTACGAATCTCATGGAGCGCATATGAACAAGGTTGAAGGGCTTCACCATCTGGCGATCACAACAGCTGATATCAAAGCGCAGATCGAATTTTTTACCGACAAACTCGGCATGGAGTTAGTGGCGCTGTACTGGATGCACGGTGTAGACAACACATTCCACGGCTTCCTGCGCTTGAACGACGAGAGTTCGATCGCACTCGTCCACAATCCGCAGATTGGCGACATAGAAAGTGAGTTGGGCAAAACACATGCCGGCAATCCAGCACAGAATTGTGCGCCTGGCACCATGCAACACGTGGCTTTGCGGGTAGCGGGCGAATCAGAATTGATGGCGCTCAAAGATCGCCTGCGCGGCAAAGGTGTGCCCGTTGTGGGCCCCAAGGACCATGGATTTTGCAAATCCATCTACTTTGCCGGACCAGAGAACCTCGCGCTGGAACTGTCGTATTCAGAGGCGCCTATTGATGCGCGCGCGTGGATTGATCCGGAAGTGGTTGAACTGGCAGGAATATCGGATGAAGAACTGTCGCGCTATCTGCAACCCGCAGATTACGTCGACCAGGGGGGGCGTGTGCCGCAGCCGGGCGTCGATGCACCGGGCCCGCATATGAGCAACTATCCGCCGGGCGTTTACGAACGCATCCTCGGGGTGTCCGATGAGCAGATGCTTGCTTCCAGCGAGAATCAACCGCCCGTGGAAGTGGCGTAAGCGTCACGGCGGGTGCGAGAACAGTCATGACGAAGGTTGTTGTAGTGGGCGCAGGCCTGGGTGGTCTGACGTTTGCTTTATGTCTGCATCATCAGGGTTTTGAGGTCACGGTATTGGAGCAGGCTCGCGCTCTCGGCGAAGTCGGCGCGGGTGTGCAGATCAGTGCCAACGGCGCGCGTGTACTGCACCACCTGGGGCTGGGTGAGGCTATCGAAGCCGTTGCGTTCAAGCCGGAGCGGGGCGAGATGCGGCACTGGCAGACGGGTGAGGTATTGCTGACGCGCCCGCTCGGCGACGTCAGTGTCGAGCAATACGGATTTCCCTACTACCACCTGCACCGCGCGGATCTCCATGCCGTGTTGGCGAATGCATTGGAACAGCGTTGCCCCGGGGCCGTGCGTCTGGGCGTGCGCGTGAACGGCTTCGAATCTGCGGGGAATGGCGTAAAGGTGCACCTCGAGGATGATAGCGACCTGTACGCTGACCTCCTCGTGGGCGCCGACGGCATTCACTCTAAGGTACGAGAACAGCTGTTTGGCGCTGACGCGCCTTCATTTACTGGCTGCATCGCATGGCGTGCTACGTTGCCAGCATCCGCTTTACCGGCAAATCACGTCCGCCCCGTCGCCTCCAACTGGCTCGGGCCTGGTGGCCATTTCGTGCACTATTATCTGCGCCGCGGTGAACTGGTGAATTGTGTTGGTGTGCAGGAGCGCGATGAGTGGCTGGCCGAGTCCTGGTCCAGCGAGGGGGATCCGCAAGATTTTCTAAACGACTTCGCGGCGTGGCACGAAGACCTCACGTTGCTGATCCGTAATGCGCGTACCTGTTTTCGTTGGGGGTTGTTTGACCGTAAGCCGATGCCTCGTTGGTCTGATGGTCCCGTGACGTTGTTAGGTGATGCCTGTCATCCGATGCTGCCTTTCCAGGCGCAAGGTGCCGTAATGGCTATCGAAGACGGGTACGTGTTGGCCGCGTGTCTGGCCGCAAACGCGCATCCCTCAATCGCTACATCACGCTACGAGTCATTGCGGCGCGAGCGCGCAGCTACCGTTCAGCAAATGTCGCGAGCAAACATGGAGTTCTTTCATCATCCAGATGTGGGGAATCTGGAAGAACGACTATCTGGCCATCGCGCTGCCCATCAGTGGTTGTACAGCTACGACGTCACAGCGCTGGATTTTGGTGCGGACAGCTAACGTCTCACGCTCATCCACGCGAACATCGAGAGCAGCAGCAGCAAGGCCGTGCAGCCGTGCAACCACTGCGGTGACACTACCGCGAGCGCAAAGCCGGTCACGACCGGGCCGATGGCAGCACCAAGGTCGCGCCACGCCTGCATGTTGGCCAGATCGCCCATGACGGGCGCCGACTCGTCTGCGCTTTGCACGATGACAGCGGGCCCCAGTACCGCCAGAGCGCCCCTGAAAATCAGTAACACGATGGCGCCAGCGATCGTGTAATCCATCGCTACCCCCACAAAGCCAAGGGTTGTCATCCCGAGCGAGAGCGCAAACACCGGGCGTGCCCCAAAACGATCGGCGATGGTGCCAAAAATAGGGGAAGCCACGGCTTCCCCTATGTGGCGTAGCGCGAGCATCGTGCCGCCAAGCGCGAGCGCGGCTTCCAGCGACATGCTCTCGGCGAGAAGCAATGTGATGCTGATGGCAAACACCCCATCCACGCCTGCACCTTGCAGCACAAAGATCAGATCAACGCGACTTGGTCGCGCGAGGCTGCGCGTAGACCGAGGGCCTTCGTCGACAACCGTCTTGCGCGGCAACGACCACGCAAATGGTACGGCCAGGATTGTCAGGACCGCGAGCCACACAAAAATGTCGCGCGGGCCCACCGACGCCGTCAGCCATGCTCCTCCTATCAGCGCCGCAATCGGGCCGGCACGTTGAATGGCGCGACTCCAGCCAACGCGCGCGCCCACGGTGCCGCGGTCTGTGACGGCGTAGGCGAGGGTCGCCAACAGCAGCGTTGCATAAGAGAGCCCCCAAAGTACGCGCGCGGCCAGTAACCACACTTCGCCGGATACGAGACCGTACATCCCGGTCGAAACGATGGCGCCGACCGCCGCCGCGATACATGCGCGTCGTTGTCCAAACTGATGACCCAGACGCGCGATGGCGCCGTAGGCGAATACCCGCACAATGCGGTTTGCCGATAACAGAATCCCAACCCACGCCAGGCTGATACCAAACGCCGCCGCGTGCAAAGGCAGTACGGCATAGAGTAAAGCGTCCCCCAACAAAGCGAGCGACATCACCAGTGACGAGGCGATGACCGGCTGCCAGGATTGATTTGACGACGTCGTCACGACTTTAGGCCTTGTGTTGGAGATTGCGGGTCCGAACGCGGGATCACAGGTGGTTGGGCTGAACGTCTCAAGGAAGTGAAGAGGTGGCGGTACGTGCGATTGTAGCGCGACTGTAGTGCGTGCTTCGCCTGTGGGGCTGGCGGAATTGCGGTATGCTCGCCGCAGAAGCGCGCCTTACATTGTTGCATCAAGGGCGCGCCTGGCCAGGAGACCAAATCATGCGCGTACAGCTTGCTCTCAACGTCCCCAACCTGAATGACGCCATCGACTTTTATTCCAAGATGTTTGGCGCGGCGCCCTATAAGGTCAAGCCTGGTTATGCGAACTGGTCCATTGATGAGCCGCCGCTGAAGCTGGTTGTCTTCGAAAAAGAAGGTGCACAAGCGGGCTCCATTAATCATCTTGGCGTAGAGACTGAGTCGGCGGATGACGTTGTCGCCGCCGAGGCAAGGTTATCGGCGGCAGGCCTCGAGACTACGGGCATCGACGACACCATCTGCTGTTTTGCGGAGAAAGTGGAGACCTGGGTGCACGCACCTGAGGGCAACCGCTGGGAGTGGTACGTCAAACAAGCCGATCATGACGACGACTCGGCGATGGAGAACGTCATATTGCGGCACCGCGATGGCGCAGGTGCTGCGGAGGCGAATAGTTGTTGCGCGCCCACGTCGGAGGCTGACGAGGTGGCGGTTGAGGCCACCAACGCCTGTTGCGCGCCCTCACCCAAACAATGCTGCTGAGCGGCATTACTCAGGCGTAAGGCGCTTCGCCCGGCTCCAGCACCGCACCGTCGGCGCGTAAGCGCGCGCGGACGGCCCGCGCGTCCACGGGCTGCCCGGCGGCGATGTGCGCAGCCGCAATGCCGGCTGCGTGCCCGAGCGCAAACGCGGTCCCCATGACGCGGATCGCGGCACCCGCAAGCCGATCGCCGTCTGCGAGACGACCTGCAACCAACAGGTTTTGCGTGTCGATACTCTGCAGGCAACCCAGGGGAATCTCGTACGCGCTCTTGTCGGGTGGGTAGTCAAACGTGCTGACGTAGCTCTTGCGGTCGTGCCATTCGGCACCCCAGGCACCTAACGCGATACAGTCCTCGAAACGCCGTCGTTCTGCGATATCGCCCCAGCGCAGTTGGTATCGGGCATTCAAATGGCGCGACTCACGGGTACCAAATTCGTGTCCTGACGATACAAGGTAGGCGTCTTCACACCCTGGGAGCGAGCGGATGGCGTCCAGGTAGCGCCACGCTTGCTGACGCCCGTCACGTTCGGCCCGGGCAACCGCGTCCGCTTTGCGCGGGTCGTAGTCACAAGAAGCCAGGTAACACACCAGATCGTTAGAGAACGGCAGGCGGGCAACCACACTGCGGTCCTTGGTGACGGTTTTATCGTTGAGTTGCGCAACGGCTGCGGCGATGTCCGGAGCGGTCACGGTAACATCCCGGGGTATGCCGCCAAAGCGCGTCGCCAGTGTCCCGAGGTTCACACCATCGGGGTTGCCATAGCGCACGCTTGCGCCCGCAAACGCGCTCAAATCTCCTTCGCCGGTGCAGTCTACGAAAGCGTCTGCTGAGAGCGACCGCATTCCGCCGTGGTCCGCAACAGTGACCTGCGTGATGCGATCCTGAACGCGCTCCGCGGTCACAACCGCCGTCCCGAAGTGCACCTCTACCTGAGCATCTGTAGTCAATTCATCCAGTACCCGTTTCACGGATTCCGGATCAAACACGGCAAACACACCACGATGCCTGAGCGGTGGCGTGATGGCACCTCGTTGTTTAAGCAAGGTGACCACTTCTTCGCCAATGCCACCGACTACTGCACGCGGGCGTTCATCCAGCGTGTACAGCCCACAATAGGTAACAACGTTTCTAAGTGTGGCCGCCCCACCCAGGCAATAAGCGCGCTCAAGTAGCACAGTGCGGGCCCCGGCACGTGCGCTGGCGATGGCGGCGGCAACACCTGCGCTGCCGCCGCCGGCCACAATAACGTCGTAATGCCGCGTGCGTGTTTTGATTACCCAACGACCCCACGAAACAAGCTTAGACGCGGGAGCTTAGCCCAAAGCGTGGCGCTTGTGTTCCGCTGTCGAGTCGGGCACCGGCTGCTGTGCCTCTGGCACAACGTAACGTGCTGCGGGACGAATCGAGGTTACCGGGACTCGGCCATCGGCTCTATCCGCAGGGTAACCCGCACGCTCGTGTGTTGTTATCTCGCCTGTCTGACGTCGACCTGTCGCGTCAGCAACGCCAGTGCCTGGAGATTGTTGAGCAGGTCATGCATGTGGCGGCGGCCCGCACCGACGCAAAACCGAACCTGGATTTTGCATCAGCGGCGGTCTGCTAGCTCGCGGATATGGACCCATGCGCCGCCGAGGCGGTTTTTTGCGCTGGCGCGCACGGCTCTCTGGATTGCGCATGCGACCGAGGAATACTCGGAAAGCCCGCTGCGATTTCGACCGCGCGCGGATTATATTGGTCCAACCGTCGCGCCACCTGCCTGAGGCGCGCGTCCGCGTCTGGGAGAACGTTCATGGCAAATCTATCCGCCGCATCCGTTGCAGAAGTGGTTCTGCCCAGCGACGATCTGGACGCGGATGTTCGCTTTTTCGTCGACACTCTGGGCTTGCGGCTGGAACTTATCTTTCCAGCGGACGACCCTTCGGTAGCCGTTGTCAGCGGGCGCGGATTGCGCCTGCGGCTTGACTTGGCCCACGACGGCACGCCTGTAACGCTGCGATTGGAAGCCAAGGAGGCATCTGCGGATCTGGTGGCGCCGAACGGTACCCGTATCGTGTTTGCAGCGCCGCCCGCATTGAAGATTCCTCCCCTACAGCCATCGCTGGTGATCACGCCGGCCACCGAAGAAGCGGTATGGGGCAGTGGCCGTGCCGGTATGTTGTATCGCGACCTCTTGCCGCTGCGCGAAGGGGGGCGGTTCATCGCATCTCATATTCGGATTCCGACCGGCGGCCCGGTGCCGGACTATGTGCACTTCCATCAGATTCGCTTCCAGATGATCTACTGTCACAAAGGCTGGGTGCGAGTCGTGTACGAGGACCAGGGTGAACCGTTTGTCATGCACGCCGGGGATTGCGTCTTGCAGCCACCGGAGATTCGCCATCAGGTGCTGGAGAGTTCTGAAGGACTAGAGGTCGTTGAGATCGGGTGCCCGGCCGAACACCTGACACGGGTCGACCACGAGCTGGAGTTGCCCACCCGGCAACTGCGGCCGGAGCGCGATTTTGGTGGACAACGGTTCGTGCGGCACGTCGCGGCCGAGGCAACCTGGCAGCCCTGGATTTGGCCGCACTATGGCGCGCGCGATCTCGGTATCGGCCAAGCCACGCGCGGCCTCGCCCAGGTTCGTGTCGCGCGTTGCGATGACGTGAATGCCGCAGGGACTCAGCACCATAAGGCCAGTGGCGAGTTCTATTTCCTGTTTGTGTTGCACGGCGCGGCCGAGCTGGTTGTGCAGGAGCGCCGGGCGCGTATCGCGGAAGGCGCGGCACTCGCGATACCGTCCGGTACGCGTTTTGCCCTAACGCCAACGGCGGATACGCTCGAATTATTGGAAGTGTCCTTGCCGGGTAGTTGAAAGCAGCATTGGCGACAGTCCGGCCGCTTGTCGAACCCCCGCCATGCGGCAAGTAGCCTGGCCGATTAGTGTGCGTGCCATTCGCACACTGGCCGAACCTATCATTACATGAGCCCAAATGAGCCCGACTACGAAATCGAGGTGACTGCGCAAGCTGTCTATATCGCGGAACGCAGTGAGCCGGACCAGGAGCGCTATTTTTTCGCCTACACCATCACGATACGCAACACAGGAAATATCCCTGCGAAGTTGCTGACGCGTCATTGGGTCATCACCGATGGCAAAGGGGGCGTGCAGGAGGTCCGCGGCGATGGTGTGGTTGGCGAGCAGCCACACATGGCACCTGGCCAGGGTTTCCAGTACACCAGCGCGGCCGTACTGGAGACGCCGGTGGGTTCGATGCACGGTAGCTATCAGATGGTCGCAGACGATGGTCACCATTTTGACGCGCCCATCGCAGCCTTCAGCCTGGCCGTGCCTAACAGCCTGAACTGACTCCATGGCGACCTATGCCGTAGGTGACTTGCAGGGTTGTTTTGACTCCTTGCAGGCCCTGTTGCAACACGTGGCGTTTGGCGACGATGACGTGTTGTGGCTGGTAGGCGATATCGTCAATCGCGGCCCTCGTTCGCTTGACGCCCTGCGATTTGTGAAGTCGCTGGGTCCACGTGGCGTCACTGTTTTGGGTAATCACGATCTGCATCTTGTGGCGCTGGCGCGCGGGTTCGGACGTAACAAAGGCAAAGACACGCTGACGCCCATTTTGTCTGCCCCGGACAGGGAGGAATTGATTGCATGGCTGATGCACCAACCGTTGTTACACCACCAGGACGGCTGGACGATGGTGCATGCCGGGCTGTCACCACAGTGGGATCTGAGCGCAGCAAAAGCGGCGGCCGCGGAGTTACAGGCCGTTCTGCAAGGTGACGAGGCTGATGCGTTTCTGGCTGAGATGTACGGCAATCAGCCCGACCGTTGGGACGCATCGCTGAAGCATTTTGAACGTTGGCGTTACATCACCAACGCGTTCACGCGCATGCGCTTCGTGAGCGCGGATGGACGGTTGAATTTGCGCGAGAAGCGACCGCCTTGTGCGGAGACAACGGCGCAAGGACTGATGCCCTGGTTCGCGCATCCGGAGCGGGAGAACGCGGGCGAGCGCGTGGTATTCGGGCATTGGGCAACGCTACAGTTTGATGAACCGCTTGACCTTGCTCACGGTGTGTACCACCTCGACAACGGCTGCGTCTGGGGGCGGCAGTTGAGCGCGTTGCGTTTGGATGATGGCAGGTACTTCCACGTACCTGCGTGCGATTAGCGACTTGGTGCCTGCTGTTGTTCCTATGTCACGCGCGCGAGGTTCACGAAGCGATAGGTCAGGTTGTCCGCACCGCCGTCATGGTGTTGTTCCTCCCAAACCTCCCGCCACTCGTTCGCGTTCCACTCGGGAAACCAGGTGTCGCCGTCGAACTCCGCTTCGATGATCGTCAGATACAGATAGTTCGCCAACGGCAGCGCTTCCGCATAAATCTGCGCACCACCCATGATGACCACTTCTTCTTCGTGTGCCGTGCCGCTGAGTGCGCTTGTCAATGAGTCGTGCACGGTGCAGCCCGGGGCCACAAACACCGGGTTGCGTGTGATGACGTGATTGTCGCGGTCCGGTAGCGGCTTGCCGATCGACTCGTAGGTGAGCCTGCCCATTATTACGGACTTGCCGCGCGTGACGCGCACGAACCGACGCATGTCCTCCGGAATGTGCCAGGGCAAGCCGTTGTCTTTGCCAATGAGCCGATTGCGATCCATGCCGGCTACCATTGCAACGCGGGCCATGGTTACACCGCTACCTCACCGCGTATCGCCGGATGACAGGCATAGTCCAGCAACTCGAAGTCGTCGTAGTCAAAATCGAATACCGACTTAACCGCGGGATTCAGCCGCATGGTTGGGAGTGGCAGCGGTTCGCGTGAGAGTTGCAGATCCACCTGTTCAAAGTGGTTGGTATAGATATGCGCATCGCCAAACGAATGCACGAATTCGCCTGGCTCCAACTCGCAGGCTTGCGCAATCATCATCGTCAGCAATGCGTATGACGCAATATTGAAGGGCACACCCAGAAACAAATCAGCACTGCGCTGGTACAGCTGGCAGGACAACGCACCGTTGGCGACATAGAACTGAAACAGCGCGTGACAGGGCGGCAACGCCATGGTGTCTACGTCGGCGACATTCCACGCGGAGACGATGTGCCGACGTGAGTCGGGATTTGTGCGTATGGATTCCACAACAGCAGCAATCTGGTCTTTTCGCTGACCGTCGGGTGTTGGCCAAGAGCGCCACTGATATCCGTAGACCGGCCCGAGGTTGCCGTGCTCGTCTGCCCACTCATCCCAGATGGACACGCCGTTCTCCTGCAGGTAGGCGACGTTGGTATCACCGCGCAGGAACCACAGCAGTTCGTAAATGATGGACTTCAGATGTAACCGCTTCGTGGTCACCAGCGGGAAGCCGGCGCGCAGGTCGAAGCGCAGTTGATGGCCAAAAATGCTGCGCGTACCGGTACCGGTTCGGTCTGATTTGTCAGCGCCGTTGTCACGTACGTGGCGCAGCAGGTCAAGGTAATTTTGCATGGGTCTGCATCAGGTCAATAAGTGCGTCACGATCGGAACGGCCGGTGGTGCCAGTTGGTCTATTCTCTACAGAAGCTTGTAGCCATCTTAACCGTCTTCACTTCACCATCATCGTTTTTTCTTTTTCCTGGTCGCCTTCTTTTTCTTGCTCGGCACGCTGCTATCTTGTGGAGATTGGCGCTCGGTTGACGCATCAGGGCCCGCCGCGAGAACCGCCGCAGGCGGCGTCAGCGGCGTGAACTGCTGACGTTGATAGGCCAGCGCGATGAACAGGAGGCCCAACACGATCATGGGTGTCGACAGGATCTGTCCCATCGTGACCCAGTCGAACAACAGGTATCCAAGCCCTTCATCCGGCACGCGCACAAACTCGACCGCAAAGCGGAACACGCCGTATCCCAACAGGAACAGGCCGGAGACGGCCATGATCGGTCGCGGCTTGCGCGCGAACCACCACAGCAGCAGGAACAGGACGAGCCCTTCCAGCAGTGCCTCATACAGCATTGAGGGGTGGCGCGGCTGCTGGTCGGCAGTCTTGAACACCATCGCCCACGGCAGATTGCTCGGCGCGCCCCACAATTCGCCGTTGATGAAATTGCCAATGCGACCGAAGAACAGACCGGGGGGAATGAGGGGTGCGATGAAGTCCGTGACCATGAAAAAAGTGCGGCCGGTCTTCTTCCCGTACCACGCCATCGCGGCCAACACACCTAACAAGCCGCCGTGGAACGACATACCACCCTGCTGCAGCATGACGATACGTAGCGGGTCGGTGAGGTAGGTGCCGGGCTCGTAGAAGATGACGTAGCCGAGGCGCCCGCCAACCACCACGCCGACGGCGGCGTAGAACAGCAGATCCGAGACTTCCTCGCGCGTCCAGCCCATTGCGGGTGCGCGCCACCAGCCGAGCCCCCAACCCGACAGGAATCCCGCTAGATACATCAGACCATACCAATGCACATCGACCGGGCCGATGCTGATGGCGATCGGGTCAAAATTGACGTACATCAGTGTCGGTTGATGCGACAGAAGAACGTGGACAGGTATGCTGACTCTGGTAATGCCGGATGGCGCGGATGGTCCGGGCCCTGGCCGCCTTCCCAGATGATTGAGGCTTGCGAGCGATTGCCGCGCGCGACACGCGCCAGCGTCTCCAGATGTTTGTCCCGGCCGAAGTGATACGAACACGATGCTGAGACGAGCAGGCCGCCGTCCGCGACGAGTTGCATGGCAACTCCATTCAGCCGTCGATATGCCTCCGTCCCGGATTGTGTGTCTTTACGGCGCTTGATGAAGGCGGGTGGATCGACCACCACGACATCGTATTGTTCGCCGTCCCGGCGGAGCTCTTTTACAACCTGCATCGCGTCACCGCGAATGGTGTTGACCTTGTCCGCGACACCGGTCAATTCGGCGTTGGTCTGTACGCCCAGGGTGGCGCTCTCGCCGCTGTCTACGCAGGTGACATCGGTGGCGCCAGCAACCGCGGCTTGTACACCCCAGGCACCTATGTAGCTGAACAGATCCAGCACACGGCCACCTGATGACCACTGCAGTAACTGCGCCCGGTTTGCGCGATGGTCAAAATACCAGCCGGTCTTTTGTCCCTGTGCTGGCGAGGTCAGGAACCTCGCGCCGTGCTCCGGTACCTCAACGGTGTCCGGCACCTTACCGATCGCGGCTTCTACGTACTGAGGCAATCCTTCGAGTTCACGCGCGGAAGCGTCGTTACGGAGCAGGATGGCGCTTGGCTTCAGCTCTGCGCGCAACGCATCGATCAATTGATCGGTAAGCTGGTCCATGCCAGCGGTACCCACCTGCATCACCAGCAGATCGCCATACCGGTCAACAACCACACCTGGCAGGCCGTCGCCCTCGCCGTAGATGGCGCGGTAGAAAGGGGCATCGTAGATCTGTTCTCTGGAGGCTACGGCCTGGCGGACCCGCTGACCGATAAACTCCGCGTCGATCACCGCTTCCGGATCCCGGCTCAGGACGCGAACGCAAATCAGCGACTTGGGGTTGATGTAGCCACATCCAATAATTTCCTCGCCATGGGTCCGGATTTGTACCGGCTGGCCAGGCGCGTAACTCTTGAGTGGCGAGCGGCCCACGTCTACTTCGTTGGAAAACAGCCACGGGTGACCATTGCGCAAGCGTTTCTCTTCGCGCTTCTTGAGATAAAGGGGTGCTAAATCCATCAACCGGTCCATCACTTGCGGGCCGCCATAGAAAGCCCAGGGCACCCTAGGGTTGGGGTGCCGTGCGCATTAGACAATGCTGCTGTCGCGCGGCATTGCACGCGAAAGCAGCGGGGTCCTAGTCGTCGTTGGTGGGCACGGCTGGTCGCTGGAACGCCGTGCCAAACGCATCCAGGTACATCTGGTCAAACTCTTCCGCCGTGAAATGATGGTTCTGGGTGCCGCCGCTGCGAATCTTGATGGAACCCATCAGCGAGCCAAGACGTCCCGTGGTCTCCCAGTCCAGGCCATGTTCCAGACCATAGAGCAGGCCCCCGCGGAACGCATCGCCACATCCGGTGGGGTCCACAACCTCGTCCACTGGCACGCATGGGATTTCGATGGATTGTCCATCCGCGTAGATCGTTGAACCTTCACTGCCTTTGGTGATGATGAGTGACTGTACCTGGCTGGCTACGTCAGCAGTCGTGAGGCCGGTTTTGTCGTGAATCATCGACCATTCGTAGTCGTTTACCGTGAGCCAGGTGGCCTGTTCGATGAAATTATTCAGTTCGTCGCCGTCAAACAGCGGCAGGCCCTGACTTGGGTCAAAAATAAATGGGATCCCGGTCTCGGCAAACTGGCTTGCGTGTTCGATCATCCCCTGACGACCGTCCGGTGCGACGATGCCAAGCGACACGTCATCCGCATCATCCACATGATTCAGGTGCGACATATTCATCGCGCCTGGGTGAAATGCCGTGATCTGGTTGTCGTCCAGATCCGTCGTAATGAATGCCTGCGCCGTAAATTCGTTGTCCACTATGCTCAGGTGCCGGCGGTTGATGTCGCACTGATCCAACCAGTCGCTATAGCGGGCAAAATCCTTGCCTACCGTCGCCATTGGCAGCGGGTCACCGCCCAGCAGCTTCAGGTTATACGCGATGTTGCCGGCACAACCGCCAAACTCGGAGCGCATGTCCGGGACCAGGAAGGACACCGAGATCATGTGTACTTTTTCGGGCAGGATGTGATTCTTGAAGCGATCGTGGAACACCATGATGCTGTCGTAAGCGAACGAGCCGCAGATCAGCGTGGCCATGTGTTGGTCTCCAAAAGACTAAATAAAATTCTGGTACATCCGGTTGCGGACAGCTCGGGGTGTTCGACGGATGCTTGGGCGCGCGTCAGTTGCGTACGCGATGCCGTATTATTGCCGAGTCAGCATACCACCGACCCGGCGACCCTGATATGCGCTTACATAGCCGGTGCTGTCATGACGCCGCATCACCCACCGAGTTCACAACCGGTTTCAGTAACGGTGCGAGAAAGCGCCCGGTGTGGGATGCGTCGTGTTCGGCTACCTGCTCCGGCGTGCCGGACACCAGGATCGTGCCACCATTTCCGCCCCCTTCCGGACCCAGATCGATAATCCAGTCCGCCGTCTTGATGACATCCAGATTGTGCTCGATCACCACAATGGTATTGCCGCGGTCGCGCAGCCTGTGCAAAACCCGCAGCAACTGCTCTATGTCGTGGAAATGCAGCCCGGTGGTCGGCTCATCCAGCAGATACAACGTGCGCCCTGTGTCGCGTTTCGATAGTTCGCGAGCCAGCTTCACGCGCTGCGCCTCGCCGCCTGACAGCGTCGTCGCCGACTGTCCAAGGCGAATGTACGACAGGCCCACATCCATCAGGGTCTGCAGCTTGCGGGCCAGGCTCGGAATGGCATCGAAGAACTCGCGGGCATCCTCTACGGTCATGTCGAGGACTTCGTGGATCGTCCGGCCTTTGTAGCGAATGTCCAGCGTTTCCCGGTTGTAACGTGCGCCCTTACAGACGTCGCAGGGCACATAGATATCGGGGAGAAAGTGCATCTCGACTTTGGTGACACCGTCGCCTTGACAGGCCTCACAGCGCCCTCCGCGGACGTTAAAGCTGAAGCGACCCGGTTTGTAGCCTCGCGAGCGCGCCTCCTGAGTCCCTGCAAACAGCTCCCTGATGGGGGTGAAGATGCCGGTATACGTGGCCGGGTTGGAGCGAGGGGTACGGCCGATTGGGCTCTGATCAATATCGATGCACTTATCGAGCTGTTCTAAGCCTGAGATGCTGTCATGGGCCGCGGCTTTGAGAGTGGTGGCGCCATTCAGCGCTGTAGCGGCCAGCGGATAGAGCGTGCCGTTGATCAAAGTGGATTTGCCTGACCCGGATACGCCGGTGACGCAGGTCAGTAGCCCTAGCGGGAGCGTGAGTTCAACGTTCTGCAGGTTATTGCCCCGCGCCCCATTGATCACAATGTGCCGCTTGGGGTCGACGGATTGGCGGCGCGAGGGGACCGCGATCGCTCGCTCCCCCGACAGATAAGCACCAGTGAGGGAGTGCGGGTGCTCAGTGATGTCTTGCATGGAGCCGGCCACCACGACCTCTCCGCCATGAACACCGGCACCAGGGCCTA
>MDTA01146767.1_pt1 | contig 17039 bp, 16 predicted proteins | sample 811151 | NCBI WGS metagenome assembly MDTA01 (sample SAMN05326648, study PRJNA326480) | marine metagenome | isolation source: seawater | place: Indian Ocean: South | collected 2010
TATAGTGTTGTTTGTTTTTGTAAATATTATTTATTCTACGGGTTTTGATCCTATTGGCGGCATTGTAGACCTAGTAAACACATTTTTAGATGGTGGGTTTGCTGGTTTACTAGCTTTATTGGTTTTTCTCTCGTTTCTGGCATAATAACTTGGGATTAAGGTAATTGGATTATTCCGTAATCAACCTTTTCCTGTAAACAGGAGGAAACTATGCTAAAAGGCATGCAACAGGTTAATGAATGGCTTAGTCAGCTGACTGATCTAGCCAAAACCTTAGTCGTGATCGGCATTATTGTAGGTATTCTTTTTGATGATTACTTCGGGGTTATTGAAGGCTTGGGACGTATAATGTCTCAGTTTGGCGATGCTGGATTTGCCGGTATTTTATCCCTGGCTATTTTGGTAATGTGGTACGAAAAAAAATAAATTTAATGTGAGATCTCAAATAGCGCCCCAAAAATATTTTGGGGCGCTTTTGTTTTGAGTATAAATACTAGATTACTATCTATTTTGAAAGCTAATTTTTTCTAAAACAAATTTTCTTCAAGTGCGATTAACTTTTATTATACTAGCTTTTTCTTCAATCTTAGCAGGTGATGTGCATGTCTTTAATCGGCGTGCAAATATTGAATCAGAAATTAAAACTATGAAAGTTGGAGAAACCCTGTACATATCAGCTAAGGGCTTGTCATCGTCTTTGTCTTCAAAAATATATGAGAACTCTGATAGAAAAAAACTCGTTTTATATATTTCGGGGAGTAAGGTTAAAATAAGCGGATTTAGTAGTTTTATTGTAATAGACGAAAAAATATTCCAAATGACCAGAACAGTTAGTGTTGAGGGGAATGATCTTTTCATTCCCGCAACTGATTTCTTTAATATTTTAAAATCTTCGATAATGCCAGGCGTAACCTTTGATCCACTAAGGGGAATCCTGGAGGTAAATGTTATCAAATACGATATTACAAACATAGACATTGATGTAAAGTCTAATGGAACAATTATAAGATTAGAAACTGAAAAGCCTTTTGCCGAAAATGGAATAAGTTCCTTTATTAATAAGCACGGTTGGTATTATTTAACTATCTCAGGTGGTACGATAGATACGGCAGTTATCAACATGGGAATTGCAAAAGGTGCAATTCGTCAAATACAGTCAGATCAGATAGGACCTACTGCTCAAGTTGCCTTTAAGCTTGGTTCAAAAGTCTTAAGCCATGAATGGTTTCAAAATTTAGATCCTAATGAAATAATAATTACTTTACGCACACCAATTGTTCAGAGAGATAAATTTGTTGAACAAGTAAAAGCAAGGTGGCGCTTAGATACTGTTGTATTAGATGCAGGTCATGGAGGTAAGGACCCTGGCGCAATAGGAAAGTTTGGGACGAAAGAAAAAGATGTTGCACTTGATATAACAAAACGGACTGGAAGGCTATTAGAAAAATCTGGAATAAAGGTTGTTTACACTAGAGACGAAGATGTTTTTATTCCTTTACTTGATAGAACAAAAATTGCGAACGATGCTAATGGTAAACTATTTGTTAGTATACATGCTAACGCAAATAAAAACAGAAATATTCAAGGTTTTGAAACATATCTTCTGCGCCCGGGGAAGAGCGAAGATGCTATTGAAGTTGCAACAAGGGAAAATTCGGTGATTAAATTAGAAGATATAACAGATCAGTATGAAAATCTCACCGGAGAAAATTTAATTATGGCGACCATGGCGCAGAGTACGTTCATGAAAGAAAGTGAAGACCTAGCCTCAATAATACAAAGCGAGCTTGATAAGAAGTTAGATACTCCTAACCGAGGTGTTAAGCAGGCGGGGTTTTACGTGTTAATTGGTGCATCAATGCCTAATGCTTTAGTAGAGGTAGGATTTCTGTCAAATCCAAGCGAAGAAAAAATGTTAAAGCAAAGTAGGCATAAGCAAAAAATAGCTGAGGCAATCTTTTATGCCATTAAAAGTTTTAAGTCATCACGTGAAAAATTGTTGGTCAAGGAATGAAAAATGGACAATAGGCCTATAGGGGTATTTGATTCTGGAATTGGAGGACTTACAGTAGTCGATGCTCTCGCGAAAAGGCTACCTGAAGAGACAATTGTTTATGTGGGAGATACAGCAAGAGTGCCCTATGGGAATAAAAGTAAAAATCGTATACAGCAATATGCTCAAGAAATCACTGCGTGGTTAAGCAAAGAAAATTGTAAAATTATTATTGTTGCTTGTAACACCGCTTCTGCATTGGCTTTAAAACACTTAGAATCAACTTTTTCAATGCCGATAATAGGTGTAATTGAATCTGGAGTAAGTAAAGGGATTCAGATGAGCCAAAATAACAAGATTGCTGTTCTAGGTACCGCTGCTACAATTCGTTCAAATGCATATGGGGAAAGAATAAACTCTGTTAAGCCTGAAGCCTTTGTAATTAGTCAAGCGTGCCCATTATTTGTTCACCTCGTAGAGGAAGGTTTGATTGAGGGAAAAATTCCAAATCAAATAGCAGATCATTATCTTGCAGTTATAAAAAAAAGTGGAATCGATACTGCTATCCTTGGGTGTACACACTATCCATTGTTGAAAAAAGCGATTGGCAAATCTCTTGGAAAAAATGTTAGTTTGGTAGATTCTAGTGATGCGGTCGTAAAAAGCGTTATTTTGACTCTTAAAAAAATTAGTGGTTTTTCATCTAATAGAGTCGGAAAAATAAAATGTTATGTGACAGATGACCCTACTTCTTTCAACAAATTTGCAAGTAGGTTTTGCTTAAAAAAAATAGATCAGGCAATTCAAATTGACCTATAAATTCAAAAAATATCTAGACTCTTTATATTCCCTACAAAGGCGTGGAATAAAGTTAGGACTTGATCATACTGAGCAGTTATTAAGTTTTTGTAATAACCCACATAGAAAGTTCCCAACAATACATGTAGCTGGTACAAATGGTAAAGGTTCTACTTGTGCATACATAGAAACGATTTTGAGGCAGAATGGTTATAGAGTAGGTCTTTATACATCGCCTCACTTGCTTAACTTTAATGAACGTATTAGAGTAAACGGGCGCTATATCTCCAATAAGCAAATATTACAGTTTTTGGATAACTTTTTTGATGAGATAAACAAAATCAAGTCGACTTTTTTTGAAGTTACGACTGTTATGGCATTTAATTATTTTTGTGAAAAAAGAGTAGATATTGCTGTTATAGAAACAGGTCTAGGAGGTCGTTTAGACGCAACCAATGTCATCAGCCCAAAAGTATCTGTTGTTACCTCTATCTCTAAAGACCATACTGATATTTTAGGAGATAGCCTTGAAAAAATTGCATATGAAAAAGCAGGTATTATTAAGGAGAACACGCCGTTAATTATTTATCAACAGGCTTATAAGATTTTGGAAGTTTTTCGAAAAAAAGCAACATCTTTAAATGCAGATATGAAAATTTCAAAAATCCCCAAAGATATAAGTATTAGTTCTAAGGGAACTCAATTTATTCATAATAATTATAAATATATTACTCCCCTATATGGATCTCACCAAGCTCGTAATGCATCTCTCGCAATTGACGTAATTAATAAGGTTGATCCAAATATAAATAAAGAAGCAATAAATAAAGCGCTAGGAAAAGTATTTTGGCCTGGAAGAATGCAAAAAGTTTCCTATAATATATTTTATGATGTATCACATAATGAAAATGGATTGGAGAAAACTTTGCAAACATTAAAAAAGTTACACCCTAATCAGGTTATTCATGGACTAATGTGTTTGAAAAAAGATAAAAGTGTAGATTCTTTAAAATATTTAATTTCAGAAAATTTCAAAACCCTTATTGTTTCTTCAGATAAAAACGAGTTGCTATCTAAACCTGCTACTATAATAAGAAAACTGTCAGATTTACAGATACAATGTAAAGCAGTGAGTTCATTAAAAGTAGGGCTAGAAATTATAAAAAGTTTAGTTAACAAGAGTCCTTCGATTGGATTGATATTTGGCTCTCACTATGTTGCAAAAGAAGTCTTTCAATCATTTGAAATATCTTTTGACAACTATTATATTTAATGTAATTTTGGAAGGACTCGTATTTTCCTCGACGTCTTTTTAAAATGTACTCCTTAATTTATTTATAGGTATTTATTTATGGATCTTAATGAATTGCAATCCCTAAATATCCGAGAATTGTCAAAATTAGCTCAGAAGCTAGAAATTGATGGTGGGTTAGCGGGATTAAACAGACAATCTCTAATTGTAAAAATATTAGAAGCTAATGCAAAAAATGATGGCTCCTTTTCTGCTAAGGGTGTTTTGGAGGTTATGCAAGACGGTTACGGATTTTTACGTTCTCCTGACTTTAATTACATGCCCGGGCCAGATGATATTTATGTCAGCCCATCTCAGATAAAGAGATTTAGTTTAAAAACAGGACATCTAATATCAGGTCAAATTAGACCTCCAAAATCTAAAGAGCGTTTTTACGCTTTGTTGAAAGTTGAAACGATCAACGATGAAAAGATTGAAAAATTAAATCAGATAATTCTCTTTGATAATTTTACGCCTCTTTACCCTGAAGATAAATTCAATTTAGAAACAAAAATACAAGATTTGTCAATGAGAATAATGGACCTAGTCTCCCCCATTGGGAAAGGTCAAAGAGGTTTAATTGTTGCTCAGCCTAAAACAGGTAAAACAGTTCTAATGCAAAAACTAGCTAATGCTATAAGCGAAAACCATCCTGAAACAAAAAGAATAGTACTTCTCATTGATGAAAGGCCTGAGGAAGTAACGGATATGAAAAGAAATGTTGATGCCGAAGTTATAAGCTCTACTTTTGATGAACCTCCAGAACGTCATGTGTCTGTTGCTGACATGGTTCTACAAAAAGCTAAAAGGATGGTTGAATATGGCCAAGATGTTGTGATCCTTTTAGATAGTATAACTCGTTTAGCCCGTGCACATAATGCGGTAATCCCACATAGCGGTAAAATACTTTCGGGAGGAGTAGACTTTAATGCATTAAAAAAACCAAAACAATTCTTTGGCGCAGCTAGAAACACTGAAGAGGGGGGGAGCTTAACAATAGTGTCTACCGCTCTTATTGATACAGGTAGCAGAGCAGATGAAGTCATTTTTGAGGAATTTAAAGGAACTGGGAATATGGAACTCGTTCTTGACCGAAAACTAAGTGATCGTAGAGTATATCCTGCTTTTGATATTATAAAGTCCGGTACTAGAAAAGAAGAATTGTTACTCGGGAGAAAAGAATTAAGTAGAATGTGGATATTAAGAAAATTACTAAATGACATGAAAGTTGATGAAGCTATGAGTTTTATGCAAGACAGGATGAAAAGGACTAAAACTAATACAGAGTTTTTGGACACCATGAGTCAATGAGTTTTTAAAATATTTATATTTAAAGATGAATGAAATTTCTTCGGATATTAGTACTACGATAGTAAAATTAAGTACAGATAAACCAGTTAGAAAAACTCCATATCAAGTGAAAGGAGTTTTTATAAAAAAGCATCCTGATGAACTTGTCACTCCGATGTTGGATGGTACTTACAGGAAAAAATTTTCATATCCAAGAGTGCAAGTTAAAATTTTAGATGAACAAATATATATTATAGGCATAAATGAGGGAGTCCAGCCAGTTCTATCTATACCCGATAAGATAAAAGAATTAAATTTTGGTAATATTACTTTTACAATTAATGATTTTGAAATAAAAAACCTGGAGCAGCAGTTTATCTCATCTGGGAGCATTATAAAGTATAAATTTTTAACACCCTGGGCAGCTTTGAATCATGCGACGTGGAACAAATATAGATCAACACCATATAAGAAAAAAGCGTCTTTTCTAAATAAACTGTTAGGAAATAATTTAATTTTTCTAGCTAAGGAAATGGGTGTATCAATGAAAGAGGGAGTCTATGTAAAAGTGAATATCCCAAACTTTCACCCAAAATCAATAGATGACAATAAATGGAAGGCTTTTAAGGGTGAGTTTAAAACAAACATTCTACTGCCTAATTATATAGGTTTGGGAAATGGGATAACTCGAGGATATGGAACAATTAAAGGACTTTTCAGCTTTGATATGGTATCACTCAAAAAGGAATTAAGCGAAGAAGAAACAAAGGATATGGACATTATTTTGCCCAATGATTTAAAAAAGCAAAAGAAAAAAACAAAATTTAAAAAGTCGGGAATAGGTAAAATAAATTTATATAAAAAGGAAAAAAATAATAGAAATTCTAAAAAAAATAAAAAGAGGTATAATCTGACAAAAAAAAGTAAAGCTAATAGATTAAGTAAGAGCAGCGCAGGTAGAGTATTTTCAGAAGATTTTGATGTTATTGTAGACGGTAATACTATTGAATCAGAAAAAAATAGTGATTTTCAAGATGATCAACGCTTTAATACGGAAAAACATCATAAAAAACAGCATAAATTCTAATGAATAACTTTTCAAATAGAGTAAAAAAAATAAAGCCTTCTTTTACCCTAGAAATGGCGACAATAGCAGCAGAAATGAGATCTAGGGGCATTGACATTGTGAATTTTTCAGTAGGCGAACCTGATTTTAATACTCCTCCACATATTATCGAGGCTGGAAAAATAGCGATGGATGAAGGACATACTAAATATACAGCGGGTCCTGGAATGATAGAGTTTAGGCAAGCAATCTGCGATAAGCTTGAAAGGGAGAATAATATAAAGTACAATATAGAAAATATCCTAGTATCAAATGGAGAGAAACAAAGCCTTTATACAGCTTGTCAAGTTCTATTTGATGCTGGTGATGAAGTTTTAATCTGTAAACCTTACTGGGTATCCTTCCCAGAGTTTGTAAGATTAGCAGATGCAGAACCTGTATTTGTGGAAACTTTGTCTGAAAATAATTTTGAAATAGATTTTGCCCATCTTGAAAAAATCAAATCAAGAAGAATAAGGGGTATTATTATTAACTCACCCTCCAATCCAACAGGTGGAGTTTGGGGTAATGAAGCCATAACAAAGCTATTGAAAATTGCCAAGGAAAATAATTGGGTAGTTATTTCAGATGAATGCTATGAAAGACTTATATATCAAGAAAAATTTACTAGTACAGAAAAGCTCAACAGAGATTCTAACATTGGTGCTACCGTTTTAACCTGTATGAGTTTATCTAAAACTTATGCAATGACGGGCTGGCGAATTGGTTATACAGCAGGTCCAGTTGAGATAATAAAAGCAATGTCAAAACTACAAGGGCAGGCTACCTCATGTGCTAACTCCATTGGTCAATATGCAGGCATTGAAGCCCTTACTGGAGATCAAAAATGTGTGAAAGACATGTTGATTTTATTTGAAGAAAGAAGAAACCTTATTATTCAACTGTTAAATGAACTCCCTGGAGTAAGTTGTTCGGTTCCTAAAGGAGCATTCTATGCATTTCCTGACTTTAGCTATTTTTTGGGGAAAGAGGCTGAAGGTAAGTTATTAAAAGATACTTTTGATATTTCAGAGTATATTCTACGTTCATCAAGCGTGGTAACCGTACCAGGTGATGGCTTTGGTGCTCCAGGGCACATTCGTTTTTCTTATGCAACAAGCAAAGAAAACATAGAAAAAGGCATAAAGCGATTAAAAACTGCTTTAGGAAAAATTTTATGATTTTAGGAGTAAGTTATGAAACCAGATGTTCATCCAAATAACTACAGATTAGTTGTATTCAAAGATACTTCTTGTGAGTATACTTTTTTAACTAAATCTACAGTTGAGACAAAAGAAGTTATTAAGTGGGATGATGGTAAAGAATACCCATTATGTAAAATTGAGATCTCTAATAAGTCTCATCCATTTTTTACGGGTAAACAAAACCTAGTTGACACCGCAGGAAGAATTGAAAAGTTTAATAAAAAGTATGAAAAGAAGTAGATAACCTTCCTTCTAACTAGTTATTTTCAGATTTAATAGAGCCTCCCAGAGTTCTTCTTTTATTATATAATAAAACTATGTTTTTACTTTGAAAAAAAAACTCGAAGAAATAATTGATAAGTATCTTTATTTATCTGAGGAAATGACAAAGCAGGATGTTTTAAGCAACCAAAAAAAACTATCAATAATAGCTAAAGAACACAGGTCGCTAGAAAAAGTTGTTAAAGTCGCAAAGCAATATATCTCACTTCTTGATCAAATTGATGAAGATAAAGAAATGCTTAAGCAGAATGATGCCGAGCTAATAGAATTAGCTCGTGATGAATTACCATCTTTAGAAATTAAGAAATCAACATTAGAAGATGAGCTTAAAATTCTATTATTACCTAAAGATCCAAATGATGATAAAAATTTGATTCTTGAGATAAGAGCTGGGACTGGTGGAGACGAAGCTGCTCTCTTTGCGTCTGATCTATATAGAATATATACTAGATATGCCGAAAGAAATAATTGGGATTACAAAATAATGGATTCCTCAGATACAGGTATTGGAGGGATTAAGGAAGTGATAATTTCAATTAGCGGCAAAGGCGCCTTTGGAATGTTAAAATATGAGAGTGGTGTTCATAGAGTGCAACGCGTTCCTAAAACTGAAACTAGTGGCCGTGTTCATACTTCTGCTGCTACGGTAGCTGTTCTTCCTGAGGCAGAAGATGTAGACATAAACGTTAATGATAGCGATTTAAAAATTGATACATATCGTGCAAGTGGTGCAGGTGGACAGCATGTAAACAAAACTGAATCTGCAATAAGAATTACCCATATACCTACAGGTTTAGTCGTAACTTGCCAGGATGAGTCATCCCAACATAAAAACCGTGCAGCCGCGCTAAAAGTTTTAAAAGCAAGGCTACTAGCCTCTGAGCAGCAAAAAGCAGCTGAAGAAAGAGCGGCAGAAAGAAAGAGTTTGGTTTCAACTGGAGATCGTTCTGCTAAAATTAGAACATATAACTTTCCTCAGGGGAGAATCACTGATCACAGAATAAGTTTTACCTCATACAAATTACATGAGGTTATGGATGGAGACCTGCATGAACTTATTGAAAAATTAAAAATAGCAGAACAGCAAGAACTTATGTCTGCAAATAGTATTTGATAGTAATTCAATCTGCTTTGTTAAATGTCCAAAGTTTGGAGAATCATTGATATTATTAAATGGGCAGAAAACTATTTCTCCCAAAATCGATTTGCTAATCCAAAGTTAGAAATTGAGTGGCTATTAAGATCTCTTTTAGAATGTAGTAGGTTAGATATTTATTTACGATTTGAAGAACCTTTAGATATTAAACAACTTTCAGTTTTAAAAGGGTGGATAAATAGGCGCATAAAAAAAAAGGAACCTCTCCAATATATTACTGGCTCTTGTGAATTTTATGGAAAAACGTATAATGTTAATTCTAAAGTTTTCATACCTAGACAAGAAACAGAGAGAGTCATTGATTTAGCTATTGAAAAAAGTAACTTAATTGAAAATCCATATATACTTGATATTGGAACAGGTTCTGGGTGTATAGCTATAGCTTGTGCATCTGAAATACCAAATTCAAAGGTTTTTGGTATTGATATCTCGTATGAAGCACTTCAAATTGCTGAAGAAAATAAACTCAGATTAAATTTGAAAAATATTTATTTCGCTATGTTAGATATTCTTGTTGATGTTCCGGATACCTCTTTAAAAAAATATGATCTATTAGTTTCAAACCCCCCATATATATCTAAAAATGAGATGGATTATCTTTCAAAAGAAATAAAAAACTTTGAACCCCACATTGCATTAACAGATTTTAGGGATGGACTAATATTTTATCACAGGCTTGCAGAATTAGGGAGGAAAATTGTAAAAGTAAATGGATGGATAATTCTTGAAGTTGGATTGGAAAATCATTCGAGTGAAGTTTTGTCAATCTTTAAAGATTCAAATTATAAAAACTCAAGGCTTATCAAAGATTTTAATAGAGATAATAGAGTATTGATTGCTCAAGTTTAACATTTAATAAACTCTACACATCAAACTTTTTAAGAGTTCAATGAAAAATATTTATAATTACCTTCTACTTACCCGCCCCTTAAATGTGTTCATCTCTGGCTTGGCTATGGTAGTTTCAGCAGCAATATTGGATAGCTTAGAAGAAACAAGAATATTAGTGCTGATTGTTTTAATCGTAATGTCCTACACTGCAGCGGCAAACGCTATCAATGATGTCCTAGATTTAGAAATTGATAAAATTAATCGTCCTTCGAGGCCAATTCCAAGCAAAAATTTGAATAAACGTACAGCTTTACAATTTAGTTTCACTCTTTTTTTTGTTGGATCAATTCTATCGCTCCAATTATCTTCAGCTGCCCAATTTATAAGTATAGTTATATCAATGCCGCTTATGATAGTTTACAGCACAAATTTAAAATCAAAGCCTTTAATTGGAAACATAGCAGTCTCCTTTATCATTGGCTTATCTTTTATTTTTTGTGGTGCTGCCTTTGAAAATATATTTCCTATGTGGACTCCTGGACTTTTAGCATTCAGTTTAACCTTGATTAGAGAAATTATCAAAGATATAGCTGATTTAGAAGGTGATCGAATTGCTAAATGTAAAACATACCCTATTCAATATGGACTGGAAGCCACAGTTAAGCTTGTTTCTAGACTTTCAAGTATTGTTTCCTTTGTTATATTGTTACCATATTTCAACAATGTTTACAATTATTGGTATTTAATTATTTTAGTTATAGGCGTTGAGATCCCGTTAATTATAGTTGTATTTTTACTTATAAAAAATCCGACTATTTCAACAGCTAACCAAGGTTCTAAAGTTTTGAAGTTTAGCACGATAATGGGACTTATAGCAATTTACTTAGGTACTAATTAATGACATCTGAATTTGTACATTTACATAATCATTCAGATTATAGTCTGCTAGATGGTGCACAGCGTATTGACCAATTAGTTAATACTATTGATGATTTAAATATGGATGCTGTTGCCCTTACTGAGCATGGAAATATGTTTAGTGTCTTACCATACTATAAACAGGCAAAGAAGGCAGGAATAAAACCAATAATTGGGTGCGAAATTTACGTAGCTGTAGGATCTAGATTTGAAAAAAAAACTCGATCAGATGGAGGTTGGGGAAATAATCATTTAATTTTATTAGCTCAAAATTTCAAAGGGTACAGAAACCTTATGAAATTAGTAACAGCAGGTTACTTAGAAGGTTTTTACTATAGGCCAAGAATTGATATGGATTTGTTGCGCGAATACAATGAAGGTTTGATTTGTATGTCTGCATGTTTAAAAGGTGTCGTTCCAGAAAAAATGTTAAAAGGTGATTATCAAGGTGCAAGAGATCATGCCTTGGAATTTTCTGAAATCTTTCAAGATCGATATTATTTGGAAATACAAAATCATGGCATAGCCGAGGAAGAGCAGAATATCAAAAATATGAAAAGACTATCTCAAGATCTTAACCTCCCCTTAGTCTGCACCAATGATGCTCACTATGCAAAAAAGGATCATTGGGAGGCCCATGACATACATATTTGTCTAGGTACAGGAAAAGAAAGAAGTGACCCGAATCGCTTACGATATGCTACGCCTGAATTCTACTTCAAAAGTCAAGATGAGATGTATAAACTTTTTAAAGAATTTCCCCAAGCTATTGAGAACACCAGAAAGATAGCAGACAGTATCGATTTAACTATACCCATTGGTGAATCTCATTTGCCTAATTTCCCTATTCCTGAAGAAGCAAATACATCTGATCCAGATGAATATCTTAGATCTATTACTGAATCAGGCGCTCAGAGCCTTTATGGTGAAATTACTCCTGAAGTGCAAAAACGGATGTCTAAGGAGCTCAATGTAATAAAGAATATGGGTTTTGCTGGTTATTTTCTTATAACAGCCGATTTTGTCAAATACGCAAAAACTTCTTCCATACCTGTGGGACCAGGTAGAGGCTCGGCTGCGGGTAGTTTAGTGTCCTACGCATTAGGAATTACTAACATTGATCCTTTAAAACACGATCTGTTATTCGAACGATTTTTGAACCCTGATCGAATTAGTATGCCAGATATTGATATCGACTTTTGCATTGAGCGAAGAGGAGAAGTAATTGATTATATAAAAAAACAATATGGTGAAGAATCTGTAACGCAAATTATCACTTTTGGGAAAATGAAAGCTAAACAAGTTGTCAGAGATGTTGGACGAGTCATGGGGTATAGTTTTTCTGAAGTAGATAAAATTGCGAAAGCAATTCCTAATGAATTGAATATTACACTTGATAAAGCTCTTGAAAAAAGTTCTGAGTTAAGGAAAATGTCTGAAGGAGATTTTAAAGAATTAATTGATCATTCAAAGGTGTTAGAAGGAATGCATCGGCATGCCTCCATTCATGCTGCAGGAGTTGTGATTGCTCCAAGCGAATTGACTGATTACATACCACTTTATAAATCTTCAACAAATGATATTACCAGCCAATATGATATGAAAGGATTGGAAGAACTAGGCTTATTGAAAATGGACTTTTTAGGTTTGAGGAACTTAACCGTAATTGATAAAGCAATTGCTCTAATTAATGCTAATGGTGGTAGTGTTGACTTAGAAAAACTTTCTTTTAAAGATAAAAAAGTTTATGACTTGTTTGCTAAGGGGCATACAATAGGAATCTTCCAATTTGAGTCATCTGGAATGCGAGAATTTTTGAAAAAGTTAAGGCCGACAGTATTGGAGGACCTAATTGCAATGAATGCTCTTTATCGTCCTGGACCTATGGAGAATATAGATAGCTTTATAAACCGAAAGCAGGGAAATAAAGACATCAATTATCCCCATAAATTACTAGAACCAATTCTTAAAGAAACATATGGAATCATTGTTTATCAAGAACAGGTAATGCAAATCGCACACGAAATTGCAGGTTTTACTTTGGCTGAAGCAGATATAATGAGAAGAGCGATGGGGAAAAAGATAAAATCTTTAATGGAAGAATTATCTATAAAATTTGTGGTTGGTGCAGAAAATAATGGGATTAAGAAGAAGAAAGCTGAAGAAATCTTCAGTCTCATAGAAAAATTTGCTCAGTACGGATTTAATAAAAGTCACTCTACAGCTTACGCATATATAGCATATCAAACAGCCTGGCTTAAGGTACATTATCCTGCGGAATTTATGAGTGCTAATTTGACAAGCGAAATGAGAAATATTGATCGGGTCGTTGTTCTAATAAATGAATGTAAAAAAATGGGAATTGAGGTAAAAGCACCGGATCTAAATATTTCTTTTGAAGATTTTAGACCTATTGACAAACAAAGTATTTCCTACGGACTAAATGCTATTAAGAATGTAGGTTCGAAAGCACTTGAAACTATAATTGAAGAGCGTAAAAAGAACGGTCCTTATGAAACAATTTTCGACTTATGTGCAAGAGTAGATCAACAAAAAGTAAATAAAAGAGTTTTAGAAAGTTTGATAATGTCTGGTAGTCTTGATTCTATTCAAGGAAGGCGTTCAGAACAGTTTTTATCAGTTGATGATGCAATAAAATATGGTCAGCAAATTCAAAATCAAACAAACCTAAATCAAGTAGATCTGTTTGGGTCATTAGAGGCACAAAACAGTTTAATAAAAACACCAGTATTACAATCAGCGCAGGGTTGGTCTGAAAAAGAGTCCCTGAAGAAAGAAGCGGAGGTTTTAGGTTTATACGTGTCAGGACATCCATTGTTGGAGCATTCAGTTGATCTAGAAGAATTTACTACAATATCATTTGAGGAAAGTCAGGAAATCTCAAAGAATGACACTGTTACTATAGGAGGGATGATTACTAGAATTGTGAAGAGGTTTGATAGAAGAAATAGACAAATGGCATTTTTTGAAATGGATTGTTTAGGCGGTCATGCTGAAATAGTAGTATTTAGTGATTGTTTCGCTACATATGGACATCTTATAGAAGAAGAAAGTGTTGTTTTTATTAGGGGAAAACTATCTGAAACATCTGATTTTTCTGACTTAAAAATTATCAGTTACGAAATTATTCCTGTTGATGATGTTAGAAATCGTTTATCTCAAAAAATTAATATAAATCTCTCTTCAGGAAAATCTGATTCAAAAGATATTGACGAATTAATGAGCATATGCAAGAGTAATAAAGGTAATTGCAAGCTGATATTTCATCTCCCAAATGAAGGTTCACCGAGACCTCTTAAAATTTTAGCACATAATATTACTGTTTCTTCATCTAATATCTTCTTATCTCTTCTTAGATCAAAATACGGTAAAGATAATGTTTGGATAGGCTAATTAATGCTTGCGATTGTTCAAAGATGCACTTCTTCAAGCATATACATTGATAATGAAATAATTTCTGAAATTTCGCTTGGTCTTCTTATTTTTCTAGGAGTTTGGAAAGGTGATGAAAAAAAAGATAGTGAATACATTGCAAAAAAAATTACTGCACTCAGGATTTTCAGTGATAAAAAAGGTAAAATGAATTTATCCATAGGTGACGTTGGAGGCTCTATTTTGGTTGTAAGCCAGTTTACTCTTTGCGCGAACCTAAGAAAAGGCTCTCGCCCAAGTTTTATAGAAGCTGCGCCTCCTCTAATCGGGGAATCACTTTATGATTATTTTGTTTCATGTTTGAGAAAAAACGGTGCTAGAGTTCAAACTGGTAAGTTCGGCGCAAATATGGATGTAAAACTTATTAACCAAGGTCCAGCAACATTTGTTATTGACAGCAAAGTATGAATAAACTAAAAATAGTTTTAAATTTGTTATTCTCTTAGTTAATTTGTATTAAAATGGGAAGAAAAATACGTATCGTTATGGCAAAGCCTGGATTAGATGGCCATGATAGAGGTATTAAAGTATTGGCCTCTGCATATCGTGATGCTGGTATGGAAGTTATTTATTTAGGGTTAAGGCAAACTCCAGATATGATTGTAAGCGCTGCGCTTCAGGAAGATGCAGATGTTATTGCTTTGTCTAGTTTAAATAATGCGCATAACACAATATTCGTAGATGTATTAGACGTAATGAAAATTAATAAATTAGAGGATGTATTATTAGTAGGAGGTGGGATAATCCCAAAAAACGATGCCAGTAAATTAGAGAAGCTTGGAGTCGGGAAATTATTTGGACCAGGGACGCCAGTGCAGGATACAATTGACTATATTACTGATTGGGTAATTAAAAACAGAAGATGAGATGGACCTAAATAGCCAAATAGAATTAGAGATATATTTTGCAGATCACTTTGATACAATTCTTTTCCCAGTTCTAGCAGATATGTATCTAAAGAATAATGAACTAAATCGATCAAGAAAAGTTTGCGAGATAGGTTTAAAACATCATCCAAAAGACTCTGCTGGATTATTTATTCTATCTTTAATAGAGAAAAAAGAAGGGAACCTTAAAAAAGCGGAAAAAGTATTAGGAGATGTGCTTCTTTATTCTCCAAATCATTTATCAGCTGCTGTTGAGTTGTGCGAAATTCAAACCGTTTTGGGCAGAGCGAAAAGCAGACTTCTTAAATCGTGGAAACATGTTTTAAATCTAGATCCCTCTAATAGAACAGCTAAAGAATTTGTAGAAAAAAATGATGTTGCAGACAATTATATAAAGCCATCAGCAAAAAAGACTATACCAAGACATAAAGAAATCAAATTACAACCAAACGTAAAAAAGAAATCCACTCAGAAAAAAGCAGTTCCAGCGCCTCTTTCAATAGAGGAATATGCCGATCCTTTGAAAGTAAGCCCAAGATTAGCTACTTTTACATTAGTATCAGTTCTTAAAAACCAAGGCTTATTTTCTCAAGCTCTTGATGTTTTAGATGCCTTGGAAAAAAAAGGTGAAAGTTCTGAATCAATTGCTTTGGAAAGAGAAACGATTGAAGAACTTGTTCGAAAATTAAATAAGGAGTAAGTACTATTGTCCATAGAAGTTTATAAAAAAAGGCAGGGGAATCTTAAAAAGGTTTTAAGCAAAAAAGGACTGGATGGAATTTTAATAACAAATTTAACCAACATTAGATACATATCTGGATTTACAGGATCTGCTGCGTCTTGCTTTATTACACCAAAGGGGCAGTATTTTATCACCGATGGTCGATATATTGAACAATCTAAATCTCAAGTGAAATCCTTTGATCATTTCATTGGAACAGATCCTCATTTAAAACAAATAAAGGATAATAAATTAAACCCTGATGGGTTAAAAATTGCATTTGAAGCTGATCATATGAGTTATTCTTTATACAAAAAGATGAAGGAATTTTTTCCCAATACTCATTGGAGCAGTACATCTATGATTCTTGAAAATTTAGCCTCTGTAAAAGATAACTACGAACTGGATTGTATAAAAACGGCGGTTGAAATTACAGATATTGTTTATGAAGAAATATTGCCCATGCTACGACCTGGATATACAGAAAAACAAGTTGCTAATATGTTAGTTTCTAAATACCGTGAATATGCAGATGGAGAGGCATATTCGCCTATTGTTGCCACAGGGCCCAATGGTGCTCTTCCTCATGCAATCCCTACCGATAGAGAATTTCAAAAAGGAGATTTTATCGTTATTGATGCAGCTGCAAAATATGCAGGTTACCATGCTGATATGACTAGAACACCTGTTGTTGGTAAAGCAACAGAAAAACATAGAGAAATATATTCTATTGTAAAAGAAGCTCAGCAAAGGGGATGTGATATTGCAAAAGCGGGAGTTCCTTGTAAGACAGTAGACTCAGCTACTAGAGACTATATTAAAGAAATGGGCTATGGGGACTATTTCACTCATGGAACAGGACACGGACTAGGCTTAGAAATTCATACCTCCCCTAGGTTTAGCTCCCAAAGCGATCAAATTTTACAAGCAAATAATGTAATGACAATCGAACCTGGGATTTACTTAGCAGGCTGGGGTGGGGTCAGAATTGAAGATGATGTTATCATTGGTGATAAAGGATGCGAAATTTTAAATAAAACCACAAAGGATTTAGTTGTTTTAAACTAACTCTAATCTATTGTAAATCTTTAGGTGGATATTTATTCTAA
>MDTA01014026.1_pt1 | contig 17036 bp, 9 predicted proteins | sample 811151 | NCBI WGS metagenome assembly MDTA01 (sample SAMN05326648, study PRJNA326480) | marine metagenome | isolation source: seawater | place: Indian Ocean: South | collected 2010
ATCACAAACACGGTCGTATCTACCGGATCACCTACCCTTCACGCCCGCTGGTCAAGCCTGCGAAAATTCACGGTGCGAGCATTACGGAACTGATCGGGAACCTGGAACTCCCCGAACTGAGAACCCGCTACCGGACCCGACGCGAGTTGCGGGGGAGAGATTCCGATGCGGTCGCTCAATCGGTTACGGCATGGGCCCAAGGCAAGGAAGAGCGTTTGCAACTCGAGGCTCTCTGGGTCACTTGGGGTGCGGGAAGGCTCGACCATGCTCTTCTGGAAAGATTACTCCAATCCACCGACCACCGAATTCGCTCGGCAGCCCTCAACGTCTTGCGATTCAACTATTCGAGCGTTCCCGAAGCCAAAACCCTTCTTTCAAAGGCAGCATCCGACCCCCACGGACGCGTGCGAATGACCGCCGCGGTCACCGCTTCCTATCTGCCCCGAAAAGCAGGTTTGGCAATTTTGGAAGAAACGCAGCAAAAGGAAATCAACAAAACCTACAAGCAGACTTATGATTTCGCTCGAGAAGTACTTAATCGAATGCCTGCAGAATCGGAGGAAAAGGTAAGTGAACTTGCCCGCAAATCCGGAGTTATCTCAGACACGAAGGAGCTCACTACGGTTCGCATCGCCACCGTGATCGAAAAGATGAAGTACGATACGCCTTCGATCACCGTTCAGGCTGGAAAAAAGGTTAAACTCCTATTTTCCAATCCGGACTCCATGCCACACAACATACTCCTGGTCAATCCGGGGAAAGCGGATGAGGTGGCCATGGCAGCTCTCAACTTAGGGGCAAAAGGTTTCGACTTCGCATTTGTTCCTCCAAGCAAGGAAATCATTTGGGCAAGCAAACTCTTGAACCATGACGAAGAGCAAATCATTTTATTCAAGGCTCCTTCCAAACCCGGGGACTACCCGTATGTATGCACTTTCCCAGGACACCATATTCTCATGCGGGGAACCCTAAGCGTAAAAAACTGAGTTCTTACCACCGAGCCTTTTGTCCCCCTGATTTAATGTCAAAATCCTCTTCTTGCAGGACATTCAATCGAAAAATTTTTAATTTTTTGTAACCTTGGCACAACCCTCGTTGTAGTGAATACTGTAAGCACTGCTATTCAACTGACACTGTAATGAAAAAAATACTGCTTACTCATTCCCTGCTTTCACTATCTGCACTTTGGCTTTCGGCGAATGAAAAAACCTTTCCTGCGAGCGCCAACTGGCTGCTTTCATTTGATGTGGAAGCATTCCATGGATCCAGAATGGGCAAATTCATTATTGAGAAAGTGAATGATGACCATAGTACAAACCAAAAAATGCAGGGACTTAAAAATGCATTTGGAGTAGATTTATTAAAAATCAGTGAAATCACTGCCTTTGGTTCAGGAGAAAAAGATATGGGAACCGCGTTAATCAGTGGCGGAATCAACAGCAAGCAACTGGAAGGTTTTGCATCCCTCAATGACAAAGTGGAAATAGACAAGGTGGGGAATAAGAATACCTATACCTTTGAGAAAGGTTCATTGGGTATTCTTTCCGGAGACAGTGTCGCAGTTGCATCGAACAAAGAACTTCTTGAAGAAACCATAATCCCTAAAAATACCAGAAAAAAACCATCCCCTCTTCATTCATTTGTTCAGTCAATCAATCAAGAACAAGCCCCCATTTATTGGTTCGCGGCAAATTTGCTCAAAATCAACAGACTACAGAACAAAACAAAGGCAAACCAGGAAACAACCGCGAAAAAGTTAGCTGAAGATATAAGTAAATCACTAAATAAAATGATGGTTGGCGAAATTATGTTTAAAAAATTCAGAAACATGGCGATCTTCCTGGACGAAACCAACGATCACATCCGCCTGAAGGTTTACCTTGAGTCCGCCAATAATGAGGTGGCAGACCATTTGGAAAATATTTTTCGTAGTTGGCCAAGTTTTTTGGCTTTAACCACTGGAATCAACGCCGAATTGGATGAAATCATGAAACATCTTAAGTTCTCAGTTGTCCGAGAGAGGAAAAATGTGGGTATGACCACATTGCTTTCCCACACCTTTTTTGAAACTAAAGTGAACCAAGAAATAGCAAAGAAAAAGAAAGCCAAACAAGATTCGGAATAAATGTTCTTCCGAAAGCTCAAAATACTGATTTTCAATTTCTCACTACAGGAGTTTAATCTTATTGAGAGACATCTTTGAGAAATGATCAAGATACCTAATTGAAGCCAACCTCTTAGATCTTTTGGATTGAAGTCAGTATCCTTTCCAATCCATAGTGATATCTTTAACTGCCCAAAACGAACATTATGGAAGTCCTCATCTTTCCCGACGCCTCCTCCCTCGCCCGAAAAAGCGCGGATTTGGTCGAATCACAAATCAAAACCTTTCCGGACTCCGTACTCGGTCTGGCTACCGGATCCACTCCTCTTGGCTTGTATCAGGAGTTAATCAGGAGACATCAGCAAGAGGGGCTCAGCTTTGCGGGCGTAAAAACCTTCAATTTGGACGAGTATGTGGGGATCGCATCAAATCACCCGCAAAGCTATCGAACCTTCATGGATGAAAACCTTTTCGACCGGATCGATATTGAAAAATCCAATACTCAGGTACCGGATGGAATGGCGGAAAACCCTCTGGAAGTCGGCCCTGCTTATGAGCAAAGCATTCGGGAAGCTGGAGGCATCGACCTTCAAGTCCTTGGAGTGGGAACCGACGGACACATTGGTTTCAACGAACCCACCTCCAGCCTGAAATCGATCACCCGGGTCAAGACCCTGACCAAGCAAACCATTGAAGACAACTCCCGCTTTTTCGAGCCCGGCGAATTTCAACCCACGCTTGCCATCACGATGGGCATTCAAACCATTCTCGATGCCCGTAGGATTGTGCTCCTCGCCCATGGCGAAAACAAGGCGGAGGCCATTAGGGACATGGTGGAAGGCCCCTTATCCGCATTCTGTCCTGCCTCGGCTCTGCAATTTCACCAGAGAACCACCGTGCTGATTGATGAAGCGGCCGCATCCAAACTCACCCTAGGAAACTATTACAAATTCGTCGGTGAAATGCAGGATGAACTGATTCGCAAGCACCGCCCTTCCGATTGGATCTCAAGATAACCCCTTTTTTCACTCATCATGAACGAAACAATCAAAGTACTCGTGGTCGGAGCGGGCAACATGGGACGCTCGCATGCTCTCGCCTACGCATCCATACCCGAATTCGAGCTTGCCGCGGTCTGTACCCGCAAACCCCAGTCCCGAGCCAAGCTCATGGCCGAACTGCCCGAAGGAACTCCTGAGGCAAATGATTATGGGCAAGCCTTGTCAGACCTGCAGCCGGATGCGGTCTGCATATCGACCTACCCGGACACCCACTACCCCTTTGCCAAAATGGCTCTGGAAGCGGGGTGTCACGTATTCACGGAGAAACCACTTGCCGAAAGCGCCGAGCAATGTCGTGAACTCGTCGAGCTTGCCCGAAGTAAGAACAAGGCCTTGGTGGTTGGCTACATTCTTCGCCAGCATCCGAGTTGGATCAAGTTCGTTGAAGTCGCCAAGACTCTTGGAAAACCCTTGGTCATGCGGATGAATCTGAACCAGCAATCCTACGGCAAGAATTGGGATACTCACAAAAGCTTGCTCTCCTCGATCTCTCCGATCGTCGATTGCGGGGTGCATTACGTCGACGTGATGTGCCAGATGACCGAATCGAAACCCACCCGGGTTTCCGGACTCGGCGCTCAACTCACCGACGAACTGCCCCAAGATAAGATCAATTACGGACATTTGCAGGTTAGCTTTGAGGATGGGAGCGTGGGTTGGTACGAAGCGGGCTGGGGGCCTATGATGAGTGAGACCGCCTTCTTCGTCAAAGACGTCGTCGGACCTCTGGGAAGCGCCAGCATCGTGGCAGCGGATGCCTCCTCGCGGGGAAAATCCTCCTCCGTGGACGCTCATACTCAAACCGAACGCATCCTCGTCCACAAAAGCGTCCAAAACTCAGCCGGGGAGCTTGAGGCGAGCGACGAATTCATCGAATTGGAGGACGAACCCGACCATGACGAACTTTGCCGCAGAGAGCAGCTGTTCTTTCTTCAAGGTATTCTTGGTCAAACCGATCTCACCGAGCATCAGGATAGCGCCATACGGGCAAGTGAGATCGTCTTGGCCGCAGACGAATCCTATCGGTCCGGAGAAATGATCCGTCTTTGATTCCGGATTTGACGCTTATCCAACCGGGTAATCTTCCGCTTACGAAGAAGTTTTGATTGTGTGAAGGCTTTTTACGCCTAACTTGTAAATATGCGCTCGTACCGCACCAGACACCTGTCCTTCAACCTGTTTCCCGTTCTTCTTTGGCTTGCCTGCGATTCTCTTTTCGGAGGGGTTGACTTCACCAATCAGGTTCGTCCGATTCTATCGGAATATTGTTTTCACTGTCACGGACCCGACAAAAGTACCCGCGAGGCCAAACTCAGACTGGACTTGTCCGAGGGCGCCCTGGCAGATTTAGGAGGCTATTCCGCGGTGGTTCCCGGCAAACCTGAAGACAGTGAACTCGTCTTCCGCCTGCACAGTGGGGACGAGGAGGAACTGATGCCTCCTCCCAAAACCGGAAAGACCCTGACCAAGGAACAAAAGAAAATTATCGAAGAGTGGATTCGACAGGGCGCCGAATACGAGGAGCACTGGTCCTTCCTACCCATCGACGACCCTCAAGTGCCCGCAAAAAACGTAAAGTCGGATTCGAACCACCCCGTTGACCGTTTCCTTGCCAGGAAACTCCTGAACGAACCCTTTTCCTTCGCCGAGGAAAGCGACCCCGTGACCTTGTTGCGCCGGGTTTACTTTGATCTGGTGGGAATGCCCCCCACTCCCAGGGAAGCGGAGGGTTTTCTCAAAAACCCATCCTCCAAAGCCTATGAGGAACTCATAGACGGGCTTTTGATCGACCCTAGGTTTGGCGAAAGAATGGCGGTGCATTGGCTGGATTTGGTCCGTTACTCCGACACCATCGGATACCACAGCGACAATTTCATGGAAGTCTCCGCTTACCGGGACTATGTCATTGAAGCCTTTAATGAAAACCTGCCTTATGATCAGTTCGTGATCGAGAACCTCGCCGGTGATCTGGTTCCGGAAGCCACCGATAGGCAAAAGATCGCTTCCGGCTATAACCGCCTGCTGCAGACCACTCAGGAGGGAGGCGCCCAAGCCGCGGAATACCTTGCGATTTATCAGGCGGATCGAGTGCGCAACTTTGGCATTGTCTGGCTGGGAGCAACCACCGGTTGTGCCCAGTGCCATGATCACAAATATGATCCGTTCACGATCAAGGATTTTTACTCCCTGGCCGCCTTTTTTGCCGATCTGAAGGAAAAGCCGGTCGGAAGAAGGAACCCCAACCTCTACCTACCCACTCAGGAACAGAGCGATAAGCTTGAGGATTTGGAGAAAGCAAAACACGCTTTGGAGCATGAGCGGAAGGAGGCAAGGGAGCGCTTGGAGAAAGAAAACAAAGACGCTCTGGTCAGCTTGAAAAAGACTCTGTCAGAGTTTAGCTATGCCGAACCGAAAGATATGGAGGCCCAACTGAGCGAGCGGATTTGGGTGGAGGACTCGGCTCCCAGCGATGCCAAACTCTCAGATAGGTGGGAACCGACAAATCATCCCGTCTTCTCAGGAACCAGAGCCTTCGTTCGTTCCGGCAAGGGGAATAACCAGCATTATTTCATTCAATCGAAGTCGCCCCATGCCGTGGTTTCCGGAGAAGACGAATTCTTCGCCTACGCTTACCTCGATCCCAAGAATCCACCCAGGCAAATCATGTTGCAATTCAATGATGGAGCATGGGGACACCGGGCCTACTGGGGCGAATCGTTGATTCCCTACGGTCAGGAAAACACCGTGAGCCGCGTGAAAATGGGTCCGCTTCCAGAATTGGGGAAATGGGTTCGTTTATCGGTCCCGGCCCAAAAGATCGGTTTGAGCGCAAAGGATCAAGTCAATGGAATCGCATTCACTCAATGGGACGGAACGACTTACTGGGATAAAATAGGGGTAAGCTCGAAGATAGACCCAAGGAAGGACCCTCATCTATCGCTTCGAGCATGGACCGCTCAAGCAAAGGAAGACGAATACTTGCCTGCTAAAGTTCAAAATGCCTTAAAAATAGCGGCCAAGGAACGATCGTTGGAGGACTCCGAACTTTTGAAAACGCACTTTTTGCAATACCAGTATCGAGGAATCCCCGATGAAGCTCTCGCGTTCAGGGAACGAATTCTTGTCAACGAAAACAAACTCACGCAACTGGAAGCCAAGATCCAAAAGGCCAACAAAGATATCGAAAATCACCGTAAGATCTTTAGAAGCATGCTGGTCTCCGAAAGTGGAAATTCCCGTACGGTGCGAATCCTTCCTCGAGGAAATTGGCTGGATGAGACGGGGGAAGAGGTGAAGCCCGCGATTCCTGAGTTTCTTGGAAAACTGCAAACCGGAGAAAGACAGGCGAACCGCATGGATCTTGCCAGATGGGTGGTCTCCCAGGATAACCCCCTGCCCGCCCGCGCGTTCGTCAATCGAATCTGGAAGTTGTTCTTCGGTTACGGTTTGTCTCGTCGATTGGAGGACTTGGGCGGTCAGGGAGAACCGCCTACTCATGCCGACCTCCTCGATCACTTGGCGACCGACTTTCGAAAAAACCAATGGAACGTCAAAAGGCTGATCCGTAAATTGGTCACTTCGGAAGCCTACAAACAAAGTTCGACTCCCTCAGACAAACTGGCCTCAGCAGACCCCCTGAACCGCCTATACGCCCGTCAATCGAGGTTCCGCATCGATGCCGAATTCGTACGGGATTCCGCCCTTTCGATCAGCGGTCTTCTGGTACCTAAAATCGGCGGAATCAGTGTAAAACCCTATCAACCCGCCGGGTATTGGCAGCATTTGAATTTCCCCGCCCGGAAGTGGCAAGCGGGTACGGGCGAAGATCTATACCGGAGAGGACTCTACACCTTTCATTGCCGAAGTTTTACGCATCCCGCGATGTTGGCGTTTGATGCGCCAAACCGCGAGGAATGCTCGGCCGAACGGCCCCGTTCCAACATCCCCCAACAAGCTTTGGTTCTGCTGAACGATCCGGTCTTCGTGGAAGCCGCCCGCACCTTTGCGGACAAAATACTTTCCCTACCCGGCGCCAGTGACTCCGAAAGAATCGAACAATCCTTTCAATGGGCTCTGACCCGAATGCCTACTGAGGAAGAAAAGAAGGTGCTGGTTGATTTATTGACCGAACAAAGAAGTCGTTACCAAAACGATGAGGCATCCGCCTTGGCCCTTGTTGAAACCGGAGATAATCCCGTCAACCCGGATCGCTCGGTCCTCGAACTGGCCGCATGGACGAGTGTAACCCGCGCCTTGCTTAACCTGTACGAAACCACGGCGCGTTTCTAGCCTTTGCCGCCATGAACCCTACCTTGATCAACCGCCGTTCCTTTCTCAACCACACAACCGTGGGGATCGGTTCCACCGCCCTGACCAGTATGCTCGCTGGCAATGTCCTACAAAACCCGGATGCCTGGCCTGCCAATCTTCCCGGGAAAGCCAAGATTTCCGGGAACCCCAGAGCCAAGCGGGTGATTTTTCTTTGTATGGCGGGAGGTCCATCCCATCTCGAAACCTTCGACTACAAACCCAGGCTCAAGGAGATGGGCGGGCAACCGATGCCCGACTCTTTCACCAAGGGACAACCCATCGCTCAATTGCAGGGCAAGCAATTGAAGTGCTTGGCCCCTCAACTGGAATTCAAGAAGTGGGGCAAGTCCGGCCAGCATTTTAGCGCAGCCTTTCCCAAAATTGGAGAAATCGCCGACGACATGTGCATCATTCGATCTATGGCTACCGAGCAAATCAACCACGATCCAGCCCACACTTACATGAACACCGGCACCCAGATTTCCGGTCGACCGAGCATGGGTTCCTGGATTCTCTATGGTCTCGGAGCGGAAACCCAAAACTTACCGGGTTTCGTTGTGCTGACCTCAGTTGGCGGTGGCCAAAACCAGCCCATCGCCTCCCGTCAATGGCACAGTGGTTTTCTTCCAAGCAAATACCAAGGGGTTCACTTCCACAGTAAAGGAGATCCCGTGCTTTATCTGAGCAACCCGAATGGAGTAACCGATCAGGACCAAAGATCCCTGATCGATTCGGTCAACCAACTCAACGGCTTACGCAACGGCACCCTTCGAGACCCGGAGATCACCACCAAAATCAGCCAATATGAAATGGCCTTCCGCATGCAGGCCAGCGTTCCCGACCTCATGGACCTCTCCAAGGAACCCAAGCATGTTCTTGACATGTATGGCGCTACACCCGGCGACGGGTCCTTTGCCAGCAATTGCCTGCTTGCTCGTCGTTTGGCGGAACGCGGTGTCCGTTTCATTCACCTGTATCACCGAGGATGGGACCACCATGGAGGAGTAAAAAATGGAGTGGAAAAAACCGCTAACCTGGTGGATCAAGGATCCGCCGCCTTGGTTCAGGATTTAAAGCAGCGCGGAATGCTTCAAGACACTCTGGTGATTTGGGGTGGAGAATTCGGACGAACCCCAATGGCGCAGGGCAGTGGCCGGGACCACCATATCAAAGGCTTTTCGATTTGGATGGCTGGGGGAGGGATCAAAGGAGGAATTTCCTACGGAAACACCGATGAATTGGGCTACAATGCCGAAGAAAAGGTGGTTCACGTAAGGGATTTGCACGCCACGATGCTTCATCAACTCGGAATCAAGTCCCAACTCTTCACCCACAAGCATCAGGGCTTGGACTTTAGATTAACTGGGGTTGATGACGAGGCTCACGTGATCAAAGACGTTCTCGCCTAAGCTCCATAATTCGGATACGTCTTCACCTGCATTCTTGCGATCCTTCGATGGGAGTGATTTGATCGAAATTAAAAATGAGTTCGATTCATGAGGGTAAGGAAAAAAATCGTTCTGCCAAACCACTGGCGGAACGAATGCGTCCTCAAAAACTCGAAGAAGTGCGCGGACAATCTCACTTACTCGGGAAAGACTGTCTGCTCCCTAAACTTATCCGGGAAAATCGAGTTGGAAACCTGATTCTGGCCGGACCTCCAGGCACCGGAAAAACCACGCTGGCCACAGTCATTGCCGAAGAGAGTCAATGCAAACTGATCAAATTGAACGCGGTGACCTCCAATGTTGCGGAACTGCGCGATTCCTTAAAACTCGCCAAGTACTACGGCGCGGACAAATGCTTCCTTTTTGTTGATGAAATTCATCGGTTCAACAAAGCTCAACAGGACTTGCTCCTGCCTGACGTTGAATCCGGGGAGGCCCGCCTCATCGGAGCCACCACCCACAATCCCCGTTATTACGTCATTGATCCTCTTCTCAGCAGAAGCCAGCTCTTCACTCTCGAATCCTTGGAAGTAAGGGAAATCGAAGACGCTTTGCTCGCTTGCATCGCAAATGAGGATTGCGGTTTGGGTTCGAAAAATTGCCAGGCGGAGGCGAAGGCGATGAACCAAATAGCCCGCTTGGCTGAGGGAGACCTGCGCAAGGCCTACAATATCCTCGAAATCATCGTGGAAGGATTATCCGTGAAAGGACGGGTTTCCGAGGATTCCGTAGCCCTCTTCGCTAAGGAAAGAAGCATTCGATACGACCGAGATGAGGACGAACATTATGATACCGCTTCCGCCCTGATCAAAAGCATGCGTGGAAATGATCCGGACGCAGCCTTGTATTGGCTTGCCAAGATGCTTGTCGGGGGAGAGGACCCCCGATTCATCGCCCGCAGGCTGGTGATCTTCGCTTCCGAAGACGTAGGGCTGGCCGATTCAAGAGCCTTGCTGATGGCGGATGCCACCTTTCGGGCATGTGAAACCATTGGTTTGCCCGAATGCGAACTCAATCTGGCTCATTGCGTACTCTTTTTGGCAACAAGTCCGAAAAGCAACAGTTCCACCCTAGCCCTCGCCGCCGCCAAGAGAGCCATTCGTGAAAACCCGGTGCAAGCCATTCCCTCATCCATTCAGGATCGACATGGTCGAAATCAGAACTACCGGAATGAAGAGGAGGAAGGCTATCTTTACAGCCATGACTTCAAAGAGAATATCACCGGCCAAACCTATTTGGATAAGCATCTCGAACTCTACTTACCCAAAAACTCGGGAGCCGAGGAGAAGATTGCGGAAAGATTGAATCGTTGGAAAACACTTCGCTCCAAGGCAAGAGGCGAGAACTGATTCATAAACGATTCATCCTTCCTATGCAAACGATGGCAAAGAGAACTGATTTTGGTTGTAAACGATAATAAAAACTTCTCTATAAGGCTTTCTCCATGAAATTGCGCGCACTCTTTATTCTTATTTGTTTTGCGGTTGGTCAGTTCGCTTCGGCCAAGAAACCCAACGTTCTGCTCATCGTATGCGACGACTTGAATGATTACCTTGAAACCTTGGGTGGACATCCTCAGACCCGGACTCCTCACCTTCGCAAACTGATGGAGAGCGGCGTATCCTTCACCCAAGCTCATTGCAACATTCCCATTTGCAATCCTTCGCGGGCAAGCTTTGCGACAGGTATTTATCCGCATACCTCTCAGCAATTCGGATTCGAGGATTGGGACAAAAACGAAATCCTGCAAAACTCCCGGACCATGATGGCTCACTTTTCCGCTCATGGATATCACACCTTGGGCACGGGTAAGGTAATGCACAACCGCGATCATCAGGAGTGGGATGAATACGGACATCCTTCGGACTATGGCCCCTTTCTGTTTGACGGAAAGGATAAGATACCCCACCTGGGTGTTCCAAGTCCCTTTCGGGATGACTTCGGCATTATTGACGGAACCTACGGAGCGCTTGAAAAAGTCTCCCACAAAAAATCCCCCACAACCGGAAAACCTTATTCCTGGAAGACGGGGGGATGGCGCTCTCAGAGGGAATTGAAATACGAGTCCGATGAGGATCGGGATGCGACCGGAGACGAACTCAATGCCGAATGGGCCATCAAACGGTTGAAGGAATTGGCCGTGTCCAACAAACAAAAACCCTTCTTCATGGGAGTGGGTTTCGTGCGTCCGCATACGCCCCTGATCGTTCCACAAGAATACTTCGACCGCTTTCCCTTGGATACGCTTGAACTCCCGATGATTAAGAAAGGGGATGCCAGGGATACCTTCAAGCATACCGTGACCTCCAAAGAAGATGATCGAAGCGGAGACCGTGGAACCAAAATGTATGACAGTTTGGTGGCATCCTACGGAGGAGACCGAGTCTTGGCTCTCAAAAAATTCGTACAAGCTTACCTGGCATCGGTGGCTTCGGTCGATGATCTGGTCGGTGACCTCATGGAGGCGCTCAAGGAAACCGGACTGGACAAAAACACCATTGTAATCTTCACCAGTGACCATGGATGGGGAAATGGAGAAAAAGACTACGTCTACAAGAATTCCCTTTGGCAAGAAAGTACCCGGGTCCCTCTGATCGTTCGGGCTCCCGGTGTTTCCCTAGTGGGAAAGGAATGCAAGCGTCCGGTTTCCCTGATTGATCTCTACCCCACCCTCCTCGATCTCTGCGGTTTGCCGAGCAATACGAAAAAGAACGAAAAAGGCCGCTCCTTGGACGGTTTCTCCATGAAACCTTTTCTCAAGAATCCGGAAAAGGGAAAATGGAAGGGTCCCGATTATGCCCTCACCGCCCTCTACAAATGGGCCCAGTACTATGACCCTGCGTTGCAAAGCTATTCCATGCGCTTCGAGGATTGGAGATACGTACGCTATGAGAACGGCAAGGAGGAACTCTACCACACCACGAAGGATGATCACGAATGGAACAATTTGGCTTTGGACCCAAGCTTTTCCGAACGATTGTCCGGGTTTCGGAAACAACTCCTTTCGGTGATTCCGGAGAGCATTCCAGAAAAACCCAAGAGTAACGAGTATTGGAAAGACCTCTACTTTAAGAAAAACCCATCCGCGGATACCAATGGCGACGGTTTGCTTTCCTGGCCCGAACTCACTGCTCACAAGAAGATGCCCGAAGAGGAAAAAAAAGCCCTGCAAAGCGAACTCTGGAAAACTTCCTACTTCAGAAAGAATCCGACCGCGGATACCAATGGCGACGGAATCCTTACATGGCCCGAATTTCATGCCCACAAGAAGACCGTTTCACCGAAGAAATAGTCTCTCGCTTTCACCCATCTCGAAAAACTAACCCACAAAATACATGAAACGATTCATCTTTCTATCTCTGCTTTCCGTTGGAATGCTTTTTTCGTCGTTTTCCTTTGGTCAAGAGGAAGCGGTAAAACTTCAAACCACCGGAACGTTCGTTAAAAATGAAAAAGGCGCCTTGGTCTTCACCGATGACGCGGACAAGAAAAAATACTACGGATTCAATAAGGGAGTGAAGGAAAAGGTCGGCGACTTGGTGGGTAAAAAGGTCAAACTCAACGCCAAGGTCAAAAAGAAAGAAGGAGCCAAAATTACGCTCATGACCTACGTCGTTTCCGTACAAGCGGTCAAAAAGTAGGTTCATCCGCCCACAGAAGCAAAAGGTCGAGACGCTCCTTGTAGGATGAAACTTCTCTGGTCTCGCCGGGAAAGGCTGGGGTATGGCCTTTTACTTCTAACCCTCGCTTACGGCTCCGCATACGGAGAGCCCGTCAGGCCACCGCCCCCCAACGTTCTCGTTTTCCTAATGGATGACATGGGCATTGGGGACTGCAGGGTATATAACCCCGAATGCAAGGTAAGGCTGCCCAACTTGGAGAAGCTTGCCGAAACGGGTATGGTTTTCAGCGATGCTCATGCCCCGGCCGCCGTTTGCGCCCCCACCCGTTACAGCATTCTGACCGGAAACTATCCTTGGCGGGGAAGAAATGAGAACGGCACCTGGCTCTTTCACATGCCATCCCAAATCCTGCCGGGCCAACGGACCCTCGGCCACTTGATGAGGGAAGCCGGGTACCACACCGCCTTTCTGGGAAAGGTTCATCTGGGCGGGACGGTCTACGGCAAAGCGACCGGCAAACCCAAGAGAAACTTCAAAGACGGTTTTCGGGACTTTGATTTCAGCCGAAAGATCGAAGATTCTCCCGCCTCTTTGGGTTTCGATTATGCGTACGAATTACCACAGGGCATCCAGGGTTCGCCGTATCTTGCCTTTGAGAACGGAAGATTGGTCGGAAAGGAATCCGAACTCAGGGAATGGAAAAAAGGCACCTACGAAAACTCGGTCATCGAAGCCGATGGCTTCGGGTCTCCCGACTGGGATTCCTCCAAGGCGGGCCCCATTCTCACGCAAAAGGCTTTGGATTACATCCGTCGACACATTGCTCGAAACAGGGAATCTTCCATTCGCAAGCCTTTCTTCATGCACTACTGCAGCCAATCCTGTCACGTTCCCCATACCCCTCCAATTGAAATCGCAGGTCAAAGGATAAAGGGGACAACTCCTGACTATCACCTCGATATGCTCGTGGAAGCGGACGCCACGCTGGGACTGTTGATTGAGGAACTGAGACGCCACGGAGAGTTGGAAAACACCCTGATCCTCTTTACCAGCGATAATGGTGGACTTGCCCGCGGACCCGTAGGCAAGCCCCGTTGGGGTCACAATTCCAATGCGGGACTGCGTGGAAGCAAGGCTCAGATTTACGAGGGTGGGCACCGGGTTCCGTTCATCGCTTCATGGGGAAACGGAAACAGCAACTCACCGATCCAACCCGGCTCAAGAAGTGAGACCTTGATCGGACTTCAGGATTTGTTCGCCACCTTTTCCGAACTTACCACGCAATCCATGAAGGTTGGAGACGGCTTGGACAGCCAATCTTTCCTCGGGACTCTATTGGGCGAGAAGAAATTCACGGAGAGATCCACGCTTCTCGTGCAGGCCAACGACGGAGAATACTTCAATCAACAATCCAAGAAGGCCCTGCGCGAAAACCAATGGAAACTGATTGCAACGAGGGAACTGCAAGCCATCGAGTTGTATGATTTGGCAAGCGATCCAACCGAAACCAGAAACCGGATCGAGGAAGACGAACAATCCGAACGGATCAAGCGGATGTCCGCCGATCTAAATTCCATATTTCGCTCGGAGCGCTCGACTGCTCCATATCGCTTGAACGGAAACGACGACTTGAAAAAAGAACCCAAGGTCCATGCCAACGAATTAAAAGCTCCAAGAGCCAACCTGCTTTGCAAGGTTCTAGGAGTTCAGGGAGGGAAAGCTCAAAATTGGAACCAACGGTGGAAGATAAGCGGAACCAGCCCCGTTCGCTTGACCCTGATCCCCCGTGACTCCCAGAAATGGGATCTATCCGGTTTCAAGCTTGTAGGTGTCCCCATCCAAAACTGGGAAAAAGGCATAGTCACGATTGAAGGCAGACTGAACAACGGAAACCTGACCAGTTGGTCCCATCATGCAGTGGGTTTTGCCGTGGCTCCAAGCTGGGAAAGGGTCACTTTGGGCTTTCCCTTCCCCATGATTGAGGATCGGTTCGAAGGCTCTGAACTTTTCAAGGGACAATTGGGAAAACCCAATGGGCATCGTTTGCATTGGAGACGCTTCTACCCCGAAGATACCCGTGAAATCACCATGGATTTTCGCTCCTCAACCGGAAAAGTGAACCTGTTGGTCGGTTCACCCTTTGTAGCCTGGCCGAAAACCCAACCTCTTGAGGATTCTCTTATGGAATTGCCTTTCCTGGACGAGTTGGGACAAGTGCGGGCGGTGGATTGGCCGGGTAAGACGACTGATTTGCAGACCGGACGCAAGGCATTGACCGAGGAATTCGCTCAAGCAAGCGAGCAAGCCAAGCAAAAGAGACTGGGCAAGTACGGCGGTTGGATCGACGGACCCAAGCTTGACTCTACGGGACGGTTCCGAACCGAAAAGGTAGACGGGAAGTGGTGGTTGATTGATCCGGACGGTCACCTCTTTTTTTCCGTGGGAGCCTGCCTGACCGGTTGGCGCGCGGAAACCTCCGCTGAACAAAAACGGGCGAAAAATGATTTCTTCGCTTACCTTCCCCAAGCGAGAGATTACCTACGCTGGACTGGGATGCGCAAACTTGGAGGCAGGGACTTTGTTAATTTCCCGGGTATGAATTACCAACGGTACTTCGGCAAGGAATGGTCCGATATCGTAAGCGAGGGTATTCATGACCGTATGCGGGCCTGGGGCCTGAACACGCTCGGTTGCTGGTCGGATGACAAGTTGCAAAAAGACAGGAAAACTCCCTACGTTTTGATCTCTTCGATCTGGTGGCAAGCCAACGGCCATCGGAAATTCCCTTCCCCTTTTCGAGAAAGCTTTCAGTCGGATCTGGAAAAGAACCTAAGAAAACTTTCTTGGGCGAAAAACGATCCCTATTGCCTGGGTATCTTTATGGGGAACGAATTGGAATGGCCCGACCGCATCGGCCCGACCATAGAGAACCTCCCCCCGGAACACCCGACCAAGAAATGGGCCTTAAGGGAATTGAAAAAGCTTGGAAAACCCACTACTCCAGCGAAACTCAATGACCTCGAGAGTCTATATCTTCCCTTTGCCCGAAGTTTCTTCTCGAAGTGCAAACGAGCGGTCGAAAAGGAACTTCCCGGAACTCTGTATTTAGGATGCCGGACACACCGTGGTCCAAACGTCCTCGGACGCGGAGCCTTGGGTTCGGTCGACGTTTTTTCCGTAAACGTCTATGACTCGAGAGTCCGCTCCTGGCAAGTCCCCGAGGATACTGACATTCCGATTATATCAAGTGAATTTCATTTTGGAGCGGTGGACCGCGGAGTGCCCAGCCCCGGACTGTCGGGTTCCTGGGACCAGCGGCAAAGAGCCCTGTCCTTCGCTCACTACCTCTCCTCCGCATTGGCCGATCCTCGTTTCGTGGGTGTGCATTGGTTTCAGTGGATCGATCAGTCCGCCGCTGGACGGCAGGACCGGGAGAACCATCAATGCGGATTCATTGACGTCGCCGGCCGGTCTTACCCCGAATTCACCGAGGTGGTCACGCAGTCGACCTCGAGAATGTACGCCACCCGAATGAAACCGGGAAATTCCATCGAAGGAATTCTGGCCGAATTGCTTGGCAGGTGATAAACTTGAAGCATACCGTAAGGGCCGTTCTATATGGGCTGATCCTGTGCGGTCCTCTCAAAGCGGAAGACAGACCGAATATTCTTTTCCTCTTCAGCGATGATCATGCCTTACGAACCATCGGAGCCTATCCCGGCTCGATCAACCAAACCCCGAACCTCGACCGCATCGCCGAGGAAGGAGCCCTCTTCACCCATTCCTTTAACGTTAACTCAATCTGCTGTCCCAGTCGGGCCGCCATCCTCACCGGAAAGCACAGTCTCGCAAATGGTGTAATCGGAAACTCCTCGAAGTGGAACGGTAGCCAGTGGGTATACCCCCGGGAACTTGGAGAAACCGGCTATCAAACTGGGTTGATCGGCAAGTGGCACCTCAAAGGCAACCCAACGGACGAATTTCAAACTTGGGAAATTCTTTCCGGCAAAGGCGGACAGGGTTCCTACTTCAACCCCACGTTTCTGTCCCCTCAGGGAGAATCCCAAGTAACTGGGCACTCCACCCAAATCATCACCGACAAAGCCCTCGATTGGCTTAAAAAACGCAATCGCAAAAAGCCCTTCCTACTGTGCGCCCAATACAAGGTTCCCCACATTCACCGCCTCCCACCGCCTGACCATATGAGTGGGTACGATGATTACGAATTTCCGGTTCCCAAGACTTTCTTCGACGATTTCTCCACCCGTTCGCCTTTCGTGTCCAAAACCTGGATGGCCTTAAAGGGCATGAAAGGACATGTCCTTAACATCGCCCCCTTGGAGTCCGAAATCGAGACCAACCCCAAGCTTATACCACCCTTTCTGAGTGAAATGACTACAAAACAGCGTAAGGCATGGCATCAGGCTTATGATCCCAGAAACAAACGTTACCGCGAACTTGAAAAACAGCATAAGCTTCAGGGAGATGA
>MDTA01120234.1_pt1 | contig 17026 bp, 17 predicted proteins | sample 811151 | NCBI WGS metagenome assembly MDTA01 (sample SAMN05326648, study PRJNA326480) | marine metagenome | isolation source: seawater | place: Indian Ocean: South | collected 2010
ATTGGTAGACGCAAGGGACTTAAAATCCCTCGAGAGCAATCTCGTGCCGGTTCGACTCCGGCCCTGGGCATTAAATAATGAGAAAAACTTATTTAATTATTTCATGTTTAATTTTATCTGGCTGTGCCAAGGGCATTGTTCCCATTCCAGAAACTTTGATGCCAGAGAGATACTTAGGCGTTGTGTCTGATAGTGAATATGGCAAATACCCTAATAATTATCAAAAAATACTTAAGAATTACCTTACTTCAAATTTATTAAATCATTCTGATGCAAAAGTAGAGTTTGTTAATCAACCATCAAGGCTTTCAATACAACAGTTTGGTAATGTTTATCATGGATACAGAGTCTGCCTATCAATTAATTCTCGAAATAATAAAAAAATATACACAGGTTATAAAACTCATCTTTTTATTATAAATAATAACAATGTTGAATTACATTTATTCGATAGCGGATTGTTAAAAATACCTTTTGAACTCTGCGTAGATCGTGATGAGTCAAAAATACTCTATCTTGAGGATATTCCAGATGTTGATCAAGAAATAACAATAGATCAAATGGATGAAATTGACTTAGATATCAAATCTGAAGATATTGATAAACAAACAACTTATATTTTGTGTAAATTCGGTGAAAAGACAAGAACGTTTTTATTCAATGAGGAGCAAAAGATTTTCTCAGAATCGATTGGTATTGAGGAGTACAAACTCTCAAATGTTAAATATTCATCTACCCATATTTATGGCGTATCTGATACTGAAGAAATCCTAATTAATAGAGTCTCAGGAGAAATGTCATCTACTGTTGAGGGTGACAAGCCAAAATTAGGTATGTGCGAGCTACTTAAATCGAGAAAATTCTAAAACAATAAACGCTTAGACTTGCATGTTTTATATTTTGCTATTATATTTATAAGTCATGAAATCTGATATTGAAATAGCACAAGCAGCAAAACTTGAGAAAATATCATCTGTTGCAAAAAAATTAGATATACCGGAAGAGAGTCTTGAGCCTTATGGACATTACAAGGCCAAAATCTCTATGGATTTTATTAAATCTCTCGAATCAAGGAAAGATGGGAAATTAATTTTAGTAACTGCAATAAGTCCAACACCAGCAGGCGAGGGTAAAACAACTACATCTGTAGGACTTGGTGATGCACTAAATCACATAGGCAAAAAAGCTTTAATCACTATAAGAGAACCCTCACTTGGCCCAGTCTTTGGTATGAAGGGTGGCGCAGCAGGTGGTGGTATGGCTCAGGTTATTCCTATGGAAGATATTAATCTTCATTTTACTGGAGATTTTAATGCTATTCAGCTTGCAAATAATCTACTAGCAGCTATGTTAGATAATCATATTCATCATGGTAACGCATTAGGCATTGATGTCAGGAGAGTGGCTTGGAAAAGGGTGTTAGACATGAATGATAGAGCTTTACGAAAAACTATTTGTTCGCTTGGATCAGTTGGTAACGGATATCCTCGAGAAGATGGCTTTGATATTGTAGTTGCTTCAGAAATAATGGCAATTTTTTGTCTTGCCACCTCAATCAAAGATCTTAAAGAGAAACTTGGAAATATTGTAGTAGCGTATACACGAGCAAAAAAACCAATACTAGCAAAACAATTAAACGCTCATGGCGCCATGACAGTCTTACTCAAAAATGCATTAAACCCAAACCTCGTTCAAACATTAGAAAATAATCCGGCAATGATCCATGGTGGCCCGTTTGCAAATATCGCACACGGCTGTAACTCTGTAATTGCAACTAAAGCATCATTAAAACTTGCAGATTATGTAGTAACAGAGGCAGGATTCGGTGCAGATTTAGGCGCAGAGAAATTTCTCGACATTAAATGTAGGAAAGCAGGTTTGCAACCATCTGTCGTAGTCCTTGTCGCAACTATTAGGGCCCTTAAGTATCACGGAGGATGTGAATTAGAAAATCTTAATAAGGAGGGTTGTGATTACTTAGAGAAAGGTTTGGTTAACTTAGAAAGACATGTAAATAATCTTAAAGACCATTATGGGCTACCAGTAGTTGTTGGGATAAACGGATTTACTTTTGATACAGAAAATGAGAGAGAAATACTGAAAAAGAAATCTGATCAATTAGGTGTGCCTATAGTTTCTTCTAACCACTGGGCCAATGGAGGAGTGGGAGCAAAAGAGCTTGCTGAGACTGTTGTTAGAGTGATCGACGAATCAGAGAATAATTTTAAGTATTTGTATGAGGATGATCTTGATCTTTGGTCAAAAATGGAGACGATAGCACAGAAGATATATGGGGCGAAAAACATTACTGCAACTTCAACAGTAAAAAGACAAATTGACGAACTACAGAAAAATGGTTACGGTAAGTATCCTGTATGCGTAGCTAAAACTCAATATTCATTTTCAACAGACCCATCGTTAAGAGGCGCGCCTTCAGGACATGAAATATCAATTCGCGAAGTTCGATTAGCCGCAGGTGCTGAATTCATTGTAATGGTATGTGGTGATATAATGACTATGCCAGGACTCCCAAAGATCCCTGCTGCTGAGAAAATTGATTTAGATGATGAAGGTAATATAACTGGATTGTTCTAAATCGTGAAGTTTGCTGCATCTTCTCTTATAAATCTACGATTCATATTCTTGTTAGTTTCTCTAGCTTTCATTGCTCTTTCACTTTTAGGTCCACCTAATGTGAACATTCATCATTTACTCTCATCCTTGGATTTTACTTCTCTCATGTCACTCTATAAAACTAACGATTCTTTTTTCAGGATGCCTGATAGTACAAATAGATTTTTTGTTTTCATTTTAGGCATTATCTCACTGTTTATCTCTGCATACTTTACTAGTAGAACCCGTAAAAATAACGAAATCTTTAATAATCTTACTTATGTTTTATTTGGTTTATTTTTTACCTCAATCTTACTCACTGATTACTTTTATAATGTAGTAGCATTACTATTATTAGCTGTAGCTGTATATTATTTTATTTACTATGCTCGTAATGAATTCAGTAATTTAGAAAAAGCTCTCCTTATAGTATATTTTTTACTTTTTTTATTGCCATTTGTTCACTCACTATACATACCTACTGTTATCAAAGAGATTGATAACTATACTAGATTTATATTAGCTATTCCTATTTATATCATGCTAAGAGAATTAAATCTTTCACAGAAAAATATTCTCTATATTATAAATATATCTGCTCTGATATTAGGGCCTATTGCTATATTCTTTTTTATTAACGAAACAGCGCGTGTGAGAGGTTATACAAGTACTGCAACAATATTTGGTAATATTTCACTCCTACTATCAGTGCTATCAATCATCTCAATAAAATATTGCAGAGCTCATAATATAAGTCTCCTGTTCCCATATATTGCCTCTTTGTCATCATTTTTTTCTTGGGGTATGACTGGATCAAGGGGTTCAATTTTTTTTGCATTAACTATGTTATTGTTGTTAATATTAGTCTCCGATATTAGAAAATCACTAAGGATATCTATTAACATAAAATCTATTATATTTATTCTCACGATGAGTTTGATATTTTTGTCAAGTCAGTCTTTCCAGAGATTCGGCGAAATCTATAGTAATATTCAATCTTATAGTGAAAATAAAGAATCTCATACATGGAAACATCAAAATAGTATTATTCCACGTCTAATAATCTGGGAGGGTAGCATTGACATTATTAGTGATAATCTACTACTTGGCGTTGGTTTAGATAATTTTAATCAAGAACTCGAACAAAGAATCATTAATAAAAAAATACCAGCTATAAGGAAGGACTTCGATAATTTAACTGGTGGTCTAAATCATGCACATAATCAGTATTTAGATATTTTTGCAAAAACAGGTATCATAGGATTTCTAATCTTGTTATTATTCATAATAGTGAACATTACTTTTTTTTTAAGTTATTGGGCAAAAGATAAGAATAATATATTTTCACTCTTCGGTATTATTACAATAACAATGTATTCTGGCTTCATGCTGAATCACGTAATATTATCACATCAACAATCAACGCTTTTCATGGTGTTAACCTTGACTTTTTTTTCAGGTCTATCACGTTCATTTAATAGAAGAGGTTCTTGATCATGAATTTAACGGTAATTGGATGCGGATATGTTGGTTTAGTTACTGGATCTTGTCTATCAGATATTGGACATAATGTATTATGTTTAGATTCGGATAAGAGTAAAATAAGGAAACTTAATAAAGGAATAATGCCAATCTATGAAAATGGATTAGAAGAGTTAGTCACCTCAAATCTTAAAGCTAAGAGACTGCAATTCTCAAATTCATACAAAGAAGCAGTAAAACATTCAAATGTAATTTTCATAGCAGTCGACACACCACCAAAGAGAAACGGAGACGCTGATCTTTCAAGTATCAATAAAGTTTGTGAATCAATTTGCCCCTATATTGATAGAGATCTTATACTAATTGAAAAGTCTACTGTACCAGTTGGGACTTCTGAATATATAGGAGCATTAATTTCTAAATTAATGAATAAAAAACAGAAAAAACATAATGTCGATATTGTCTCTAATCCAGAATTTTTAAAAGAAGGTACTGCAATTGAAGATTTCATGAGACCTGACCGTATAATTATTGGATTGAATAATATGCAGCAAAAAGACTTATTCAATGAAATATATCATCCATTTAGCAGAAAATATAACAAACTTATGTTCATGGACGTCAGATCTTCAGAATTAACAAAATATGCTGCTAACTCAATGTTAGCCACCAAAATTAGCTTCATTAATGAAATTTCTCATATAGCTGATACTCTAGACATTGATATCGAAGATATCCGCAAAGGAATTGGAGCTGATAAAAGGATAGGTTCAGAATTTCTCTATCCAGGATGTGGGTATGGAGGATCTTGTTTTCCAAAGGATATTACTGCTTTAATATCAACTTTCAAAAAAAATGGACTACCAGCAAAAATTCTTCAGGCGGTGGACGAAGTAAATGAGAATCAAAAAAAATATCTAACGAAAAAAATTATGAAATTTTTTAAAAACAACATAAAAAACAAAAAATTTTGTGTGTGGGGCCTCGCATTCAAACCTAAAACTGATGATACAAGGTTCTCACCCAGTATAGATATTATTGATCACTTAATCACAAAGGGCGCCAAAATACATGCTTATGATCCTCTTGCAAGTCACAAAGACATATTTAAGATCAATTATAAAGAATATAAGAATGCTCAGAATGCTATAAAGAATACTGATGCTCTTATAATATGTACAGAATGGAAGGAGTTCTGGTCTATCGATCCGAAATATTTCCTAGAAAATATGAAATATCCGACCATTTTTGATGGTAGAAATATTTATGATCCACAAAAAATGATTAAAAATGGGATTAACTATTTTGCAATCGGAAGAGGTGCAAAACCTTAGTATGTATAACTAACCTCATATGCCTCATGATCAATTTTGACTATTTAAGTCTGTTAGTAATAATGTTTTCTATAGCATCATCGTATTTTGTTAATCTTTACATTGTGTCTAATAATCTTTTTTTATCTGTTCCTAGTAATAGAGATATGCACAAAAAAACAGTTTCATCTTTAGGCGGCATTTCAGTATTTGTCAGTTTAATTATACTTTTGATTTTATATTTTAGTTTAGAAACTGAATTTAACCTATTGGCGATCGTCTTATCGACGATAATAATCTTCTCATTAGGAGTGTTCGATGATTTATATAATCTACAGAAAAGTTTTAGAATAATGATTCAATATTTGGCTTCATTTATTTTGTTGAACTTTATGTTTCAATTTGATTATACTCAATCACTTCTCTATTCTGCTATTTTCATATATCTAATTAATACATATAATTTTATGGACGGTATAGATTGTCTTGCGATAAACCAGTATATATTTATATGCGTTGCTCTAGCTATTCATCAGCCAGTTGAATCCTCATTATTATTCATTAATCCAATATATCTTTCACCAATTATTATCGGCTTTTATTTCTTCAATCTATCACCTGCTCGTATCTTTCTAGGAAACTCTGGTAGTTATCTTCTAGGTTTTCTAGTATCAATATTTTATATAGATGCGTATGAGAATAATTATATATCAATTTATATTATATTAATTATACATTCTGTATTTATAGTTGACACAATGTTTACGCTGTTTATACGTTTTATAAGCCATCTATCTTCAATTAATAAGTTAAATTCTAAATATCTCTCCAATATTATAAAATCTCTTCTCTATATAACAAGTCCGCATAAATTACATGCTTATCAGAAAATTTGTCAATTAAATTCATCTCATATGAAAACATCATTTGGTATATTACTCTATAATCTGTTTTGGTTATTGCCACTTTCTCTACTTAGTGCACATAATACAAATTTTAGCTTCATTATCCTTATTCTTGCATTTCTGCCATATCTCTCTATTTGTATATTCTATAAAGCTGGCGTTCAAAAACTTGATTAATTCATAGAGTTAAGCTAAATTATATGTTCACGGGGTGAACATATATGTGGATAGTAGCTAAAACTAAACCAAACCAGGAATTAAGAGCAAAAGAGAACCTTAAAAATCAGGGCTTTACATCGTATTTGCCAAAAATGAATAAACGCAAATATCTAAGATCAGTATGGATGGAATTCTCAGAAATTATGTTTCCTGGGTATATTTTTATCGAAAGCAATGTTGATATACATAAAATTAACTATACCTATGGCATATCGAAACTACTTACAGATAAGTCAACTGGTATACCTTATGTAATAGAGGATTCGTTGATAGCAGCGATATCGAAGAACCAAAATGCATATAAAATACCAAAGATAGGAGATAAAGTTGAGTATGTCAAAGGCAATACAGGAATAATCAAAGGAGTATTGACTAGTATTTGTAGTAGAACAAGGGTCAAGCTATTATTGGATTTAATTTCAAAAAAACAAGAAGTAATAGTGTCAAAATCTGATATTCAAAAGATAATATAAAAGATTGATCTTTTGGATAGTGCTAATTTTATAGAAAATTAGATGGCGGTAGCGTGTCATATTTCAAATGAAAATCTCAGTTGTTATTCCATTTTATAATGAGCAATCTTCTATTGAAACTACTCTAGAATCATTATACACGCAATCCCATCAGCCTAACGAGATATTACTTGTTGACTCAGGATCATCTGACAATACAAGAGTAATTATTGACGAATGGATAAAAACAAAATCTGCTAAAACATATAAAGTTATATTTGACGGTAATATGAGCCCAAGTTCGTCAATAAATACAGGGGTTAAATATTCATCTAATGCATTTATAGCATATATCGATTGTGGTTTAAAAATTCCTAATAGATGGATTGAAGAAAATCTTACATATATGAAGAAACATAATGTAGATATTGTCTCAAATTGCATCTACACTACAGGAGAAAATATTATTGATAAATCATTTATCTCACAAACGTATGGGTACGCAAGTAAGGTGCCATGTTTTCCAGGATCTCTTCTGAAGAAAAAAGCAATTGAAGATTGCGGATATCTTTTAAAAAATACAAGAGCTAGCTATGATGTTGATTTTTTAAGGAAATGTAGAATGGAAAATATCACAAGAGCTATTAATCATGATGTTACACTCGAGTATATTGGAACTAATTATTCGAATTCACTCATCAACGGCGCGAAGAAAATATTCAGTTATTCATTAGATTCTTGGCTTACTTATTCAAAAATTAAACCTATATGTTATATTCTTTTTTATTTTGTACTTATGTCTAGTTTTATTTTTGATTTTTATTTCATTATACTGTTGATGACATATTTACTAATACGTGGATTTATAATACCAGCTTATAAATCTAATCAAATATTATTTAGTAAAAACATCGCATATTTAATTACCATACCAATCTGTGGTTTAATCATAGATTTATCTCGTGTGTGTGGCTATTTATACTCCCTAATAATCAGATGACAGACTCTAAAAATAAACAAAAAGATAACGAGTCAAATCTTGCTGTTATGCGATATTTAGAGAATAAAGATGCTATTGGTCAACGCGAATTATCTCAAAATCTCGGAATTAGCTTAGGGAAAATTAACTTTATTCTTAAGGCATTAATAAAAAAAGGTATTGTAAAAGCTAGAAATTTCAAAAATAATAAGAATAAGAGTGCTTATGCCTACTATTTAACACCTGAAGGGTTTAATGAAAAGGCAAGAATGACAGTAAACTTTTTTAAGCGAAAAAATGATGAATATAATCAATTGAAAACAGAACTAGATCAACTTAAACATGAGATTGATAACAATATGAAACAACGCAGGAAAAAAAATGATTGATTTTACTATAAATAATCGGAACGTTGGTCCTAATCACCCACCTCTTGTGTTAGCAGAGTGTGGTATAAATCATGAAGGCAGTATTGATAAGGCTTACCAGATGATTGATTCAGCGATTGAGGCTGGCGCAGAGGCGATTAAGTTTCAGTGTCATATTACTGATAAAGAAATGATAGAAACTAACATGAAACCAGGTGAAATTTCTTCAGAGAGATTGTGGGATATAATAAAAAGATGTGAATTGACTGAAAATGAAGAACTAGAGTTGTTTAGATATTGTCAGAGTAAGAATATAATATACTTATCAACACCATTTTCGAGAGAGGCATCCGATAGGCTTGATAGCATGGGTGTTCCAGCATTTAAGATCGGTTCTGGTGAATGCAACAATTACCCACTAATAGAACATATTTCAAAAAAACGCAAACCGATAATATTATCAACAGGAATGAATGATATTGCATCGATAAGAAAGTCAGTTTCGATCATTGAAAAATATAAGTGCCCATTGATTCTTCTACACTGCACAAGTATGTACCCCACACCATATGAAAAAGTGAGGCTTGGGGCAATAACTGACCTGAGTGAGAATTTCAATAATATTCCAATTGGCTTATCAGATCACTCAATAGGAATTGCAACATGCCTAGGCGCTGTAGCCCTTGGGGCGACTGTGCTCGAAAAACATTTCACCGTAACTAGAGAGTGGCCTGGACCTGATGTACCGATTTCAATTGAGCCCGGAGAATTGAAAAGACTAATTACTGATTCTAAAATTATTTGGCAATCCTTAGGTGGAAGAAAAACAATATTGGATGATGAAAAACCAGTTATAGATTTTGCTTATGCATCTGTTGTATCTATAAGAAACATCAAGAAGGGAGACATTTTCAGTCTTGAGAATATTTGGGTTAAAAGACCAGGGAACGGAGAATTACTATCAGATCAGTTAGAAAATATTCTAGGTAAAATATCTTTATCAGATATTCCTGTAAACACACAACTGTGTAATTCAGATATTAAAAAGTAAATTGACCGATAAGACATTTATAATTACTGGAACAACTGGTTTCATAGGCGGCTCATTATATAGGTTACTTAAATCTAATAAGGTTAAGTGTATCGGCGTTTCTAGAAATAAATCAGACAATTCAGATTATTGTGTCAAAAATTATTCTGAAGTGATTAATCTATATGATCAGAATACTTACCTAATAAATTTTGCAGGAGATAATAGGGAAATTAGTCAAGATGAGATTAACATGTTAGAAATATTATCTGCGAGATTTAAAGATCGAATGTTTTTTATGTCAAGTGCTCAAGTGTATGGTCTTGAACATAAATATAGTAATGAGGAGAGTAGTAAACTTGACGGTATCACAGATTATGCGAAAAAAAAAATATTTGCTGAAAAACTAGTTTTAAGTAATAAGGGTAAAATATTAAGACTTTCAAATATATATGGAAAAGGCATGTCTCTTGATACGGTATGGCACGATATCCTTAACCAAGTAAAAAATAACAACAACCTAATAACATTGAAGAATAAATTAGCTATTAGAGATTTTCTGTATATTGATGACTTCTGCTCTTTAATATATAAAATAATTTTATCAGATGAAAATTTAAATGTTATAAATGTAGGGTCTGGTAAAGGAACTAGCCTAGTATCTATCACGAATCTTATTTATCAACAAATCTACCCTAACAGACCTCTACCAGAAATTTTATCTAAAAACGATGTGGAAATTTGTAACATACTTAATATTAATCTAGCAATGAGAGAATATGATTGGGAACCTCATATTGATATAAAAGAGGGAATTAGTCGTTGGTTAGCATAAAAAAGAAGGTAGCGATATTTACTGGTAATAGAGCAGAATATGGTCTACAGATACCAATACTTGAGGCAATAAAAGAACATCCAAATCTTGATTACCTTTTATTTGTCTCAGGAGCACATCTTGACCCAACATACGGACACACCGTTAAGGAGATAGAATCCGATGGCTTTGAAATCCATGAACACATAGATATAGGAAAGGGTGATACCAGTTTGTTTTCGACAGCACATGCTATTAGTAAAGGCATTTCAGAGATAACTAAGTGCATTGAAAAACATTCACCAGATATATTTATTGTATATGCTGATAGGTATGAGAGTTTCGCGGCAGCTATATCTGCATCACAAACAAATACTATCACTGTTCATATTGAGGGTGGCGATATAACAGAAGGAGGAGCATTAGATGATAGTGTTAGACACGCAATGACTAAATTAAGTCATTTCCATTGTGTTACAAATAAAGAGGCATTTGAGAGAATAAAAGCAATGGGAGAGGAGGAGTGGAGGATAAAATTAGTTGGATATCCAGCGATTGATTTAATTACTAATAATGATTTTACCCCTCCTGCTGATTTACAAACATTGTTTCATCTTGATTTTAATCAACCTATACTAATTTTTACACAGCACTCAGTAACTACACAGTTCGACGATGTCGTGACTCAATTAATGCCTTCAATCAATGCTATCAATGCGTGTGCTCACGACGGCATAAGGTGTATTGTAACATATCCAAATAATGATGCTGGTGGTGATAAAATCTATCAGTATTTAGATTCTAAATTAAGTGATTCAGAAAATATATTATTAACAAAATCTTTAGGACGTAAAAATTACTGGGGTATCTTAAATTTAGCTAGAGAATCTCTAGCTAATGTTATCTGCGTAGGAAATTCCTCATCCGGTATCAAGGAAACTGCTACATTTAAATGCCCGACAGTTAATATTGGCTCTAGACAACAAGGAAGGTTGAGAGGCTCAAACATCATCGACGTCCCATATATTGAAGAGGAAATTATCTCTGCAATAAAAAAAGCTTTTTTTGATGAGCAATTTCGAAGAGAATGTAGAGAAACGATAAACCCTTACGATTTGGGTGGTGCTGGAAAATTAATAGCAGATCTAGTGAACAATATCGAGATTAATAACATCACAAGAACAAAAAAAATGACTATCTAAGAGAATTGAATTTAGAGCATGATTAATAATAAAAAAGTCTTATGTTTAGTGTTAGCCAGAAAGAATAGCAAAGGGTTACCTGGAAAAAATCTGAAAAAACTCAATGGCACTCCATTAGTGGGGATTAGCATTAAAACAGCAGCAAAGTCTAAATACATTGATGATACAATTTTAAGCACAGATTGTGAAAAAATAGCTAAAATTGGTCTTAAGTATGGAGCAAATGTGCCATCTCTTAGACCAAGTAATCTTGCAAAAGATACCAGCAAGTCTGAAGATGTCATAATGCACATATTGAATAATCTCAACAAAATTTACGATTACTTAGTGCTATTAGAGCCAACTTCGCCATTCACGACAACACAAGATGTCGATGAAGCAATCTATGAATTGAACAAAAAATCTAGATCATATAAATCTTTAGTTTCAGTAAGTAAAATCCAGAGTTCTCATCCTGATTTTTGTTATACGCTTAAAAAAAATAATGCTATAGTCTCATATGTTAAAAAAAATAATAAGTCTCAACCAAGGCGACAAGATATATCGGATTTATTTTTTTGTGACGGCAGTTTATATTTATCATGCATTTCTTCGTTTAAAAAAAATAAATCGTTTTTTCATAATAGAACTCTTGCGAAGATAATGCCTAAATGGAAATCACTAGAAATTGATGACTATCTGGATTATATTCATGCACAAGCAACAATAAAGAATATTAGTAAAATACGATCACATGAAAAAAAATAACTATCAAAAGAGATTACTCAAAGCAATACCAGGTGGTGCTCATACATACTCACGTGGATATGACCAATATCCCTCAAACGCTCCAGAAATATTAACACGTGGGAAAGGTGCATATGTTTATGATTCATCGAATAGAAAGTATCTTGATTATGGGATGGCATTAAGAGCTATCAATATTGGTTATTCTGAAAAAACTATCGATGATGCTGCAATCGAGCATATAAAGAAAGGGAATAACTTAACTAAACCTTCATTGATCGAGCTTCAGGCAGCTGAGTTATTAATTAACACTATAGACTCAGTTGATATGGTAAAGTTTACTAAGAACGGATCGACTGCTGTTTCTGCTGCGGTTAAACTTGCTAGAGCACATACAGGAAAAGAATTGATCGCTAGATGTAGACAACATCCATTTTTTTCTTATGACGATTGGTTCATTGGATCAACATCCATAACAAAAGGTATTCCGAGATCTACAATTAAACTTACTAAATTTTTCAATTTCAACGATATAGACTCGATAAAAAAACTTATTTTAAAATATCCCGATAAAATAGCCTGCATTGTACTAGAGCCAGCTACATCTGTCTGCCCTACAGAACTCAAAGATAAAAGTAATTTCTTGAAAGAAGTACAAAAGATTTGTAATAAAAATAATATTGTATTCATATTAGATGAGATGATTACAGGCTTTAGGTGGCATCTAAAAGGAGCACAACACATATATGGTATAAAACCAGACATTTCTACTTTTGGCAAAGCAATGGCTAATGGATTTTCGGTATCATGTGTTGCAGGTCGGCGTGAAATTATGCAGCATGGTTCGATTGAGTTTAAAAATAGAGAAAGAACTTTTTTATTATCAACTACTCATGGCGCAGAGATGTCAAGCCTTGCTGCTTTCATAAAGACTGTTCATTTTCTCAAGGAGAATGACGTAATACAACACATGTGGGATTATGGTGATAAATTAAAAAACATGATGAATAATCTATCATACGACTTGAAAATTGATGATAAGTTTATAGTTTCTGGGCCCAGCTGTTCACCAGTATATGACACAAAAAATAATGATATGAAAAGTAGCTTAGAATTTAGAACGCTTTTCTCTCAGGAAATGATTGCACATGATGTTTTGATGCCATTTATCACCTTATGTTACCGACACCGACAAAAAGAGTTAAAAATAACAGAGAGAGCGGTAAGGAAAAGCCTGGAGGTATATAAGAAAGCATTAGATAGTTCTGTATCAAAATATCTAAAAGGCGACGTGATAAAACCAGTATTTAGGAAGTATAATTAAAATGAATTATAAATTACTTTTTAACCTATCTAATAAAACAGCACTGATCACAGGGGCTGCTGGCTTACTAGGTGTTGAATTTGCCAAAGGTCTTGCTGCTCATCAATGTAATTTGATATTAGTTGACTCAGATGGCGATAAACTCAAAGAAGTTGGAAAAGATATCAATAATAATTATGATGTAAATTGTAATACATTCTGCTGTAATATTACAGATCAGCAATCAGTAGAAGATTTGTCTTCAAAAATTAAAGGTGATAACTGTAATATTGATATCCTAATTAATAATGTCGCTTCAAAAGGATTAGATCTGGATAATTATTTTGCTGAAGTTGAGAAATATTCGATTGAAACATGGAATGAAATACTTAATTATAATCTGACTAGCATGTTCATCATGACAAAAATATTTGGCTCGGTAATGGCAGAAAGAGGGAATGGATCAATAATTCAGACTTCTTCAATTTATGGCGTGATGGCTCCTGATCAAAGAATTTATAAAGGTTCTATTTTTTTAGATAGGGAGATTAATACACCAGCGATATATTCTGCATCTAAAGCAGGAGTTATAGGGTTAACTAAGTATTTAGCAACATATTGGGCCTCAGCTGGTGTTAGGGTAAACACATTAACACCGGGTGGTGTTTATAGTGGTCAAAATAAAACATTTGTTGAAAAATATTCCGAAAGAGTCCCTATGAATAGAATGGCAGACAAAAGTGAATTAGTCGGTGCTGTTGTTTTCTTATCATCTGATGCATCTAGTTATATTACCGGGCAAAACTTGATTGTTGATGGAGGATTAAACTGTTGGTAGTTTTTTTTGCGTATGAGCAAAAGTGATTTAGTCATAAAGTATCCCAAAAGTATAGATCATAATAAATTTATGACTACAAGCTCAACAGAAACTAAGTATGGTTTACCTAGTGAAGTGAGATATTGCAGGACATGCACCATGTCAAATCAATTACCAAGATCTGAGGTTGAACATAAACATAATAGTTCTACTCAGAAAAAAACAATTTTAATTCATGAAGATGGGAGATGTGACGCCTGCCATATCACAGAGAAAAAAAACAATGAAGTGATAGACTGGAAAGAGAGAGATCAACAATTAAGAGATCTGTGTGATAAGTATAGAAGTCGAAATGGAGCATATGACTGTCTAGTACCAGGATCTGGTGGCAAAGATAGTTTTTATACAGCTCATAAACTAAAATATGATTATGGAATGAATCCACTGACTGTTACATGGGCTCCTAACATGTATACTGACTGGGGATGGAAAAACTTTCAGTCATGGATTAATGCTGGTTTTGATAATCATCTAGTAACACCAAATGGAAGAGCACATAGACTTTTGACAAGACTATCTGTAGATAACCTCCTGCATCCATTTCAAGCATTTATTATCGGGCAAAAATCCTTTGTTTTGAAGATGGCAACGAAGATGAGCATCCCGCTTGTTTTCTATGGCGAATCTGATGCTGAATATGGCACTGGTCCTCAATCACGTATGGATACACCAAAAAGAGATTTAAAATTTTCGACTTCAAATGAAGATGATGAGTTATATTTTGGAGGTATATCTTATTCAGACTTAATTAAATATTTTGGACTCAGCGCAAATGACTTATCAATTTATCTTCCTGAGAAAGAGGATAAAATCAAATCTCTTGATATTCAATATCATGATCTGGGATATTATTTAAAATGGCATCCACAAAACTGCTATTATTATGCCGTTAAGCATGGTGGATTTATTCCATCACCAGAGAGAACGCTTGGCACTTATAGCAAATACAATAGTATAGATGATAAAATTGACGATTTTCATTATTATACTACCGGTATAAAGTTTGGTATTGCTAGGGCTACATATGAAACAGCACAAGAAATAAGAGCAGGCGACATTGATAGAGAGGAAGGTGTCGCATTAGTGAAAAAATTTGATCATGAATATCCAGAGAGATTTGCTGATGAAGTGTTTAATTACTTAAGTATATCTGAGAATGAGTATCCTGTTGCTTTTAAAATGTTTGAGCAGCCTATTATTGACAGAGAGTATTTCGATAAGTTATGTGACAACTTTAGGTCCCCACATCTTTGGTCGTATAAGGACAATAAATGGGTTCTTCGAAAGATTATTAAATAAATGTCCAATATACGTTTAATCCCAAGATTAGATATTAAAGGTGAATATCTAATAAAAGGTATAAGATTTGAAGGTCTACGAAAAGTAGGTGATCCATTTGAATTTGCAGAAAAGTATTATAATGACGGTGCAGACGAGATCATTTACATGGATACTGTAGCGACATTATATGGTCGTAATAGTCTTTTCGACATGGTTAAAAAGACAACAAAGAACATCTTTATCCCTATAACTGTTGGAGGTGGAATTAAAAATCTCTCTGATGTAGAAATAGCGCTGAGATCAGGCGCAGAAAAGGTAGCTATAAATACAGCAGCAATTAAGAAAAGAGAACTAATAAATGATATCGCTAAAACCTTTGGATCACAATGCTTGGTAATTTCAATTGAAGCTAAGAAAATTAGTTCAAATAAGTGGGAAGTATATATAGAGAATGGAAGACAGAAGACCGGTATAGACATCATGGATTGGGTAAAGCAAATTGAGAATGAAGGAGCAGGTGAGATTCTTTTAACCTCTGTAGATAATGAGGGTACGTGCGATGGCTATGATATTGATCTAATAAAAAATGTTTCCTATTCCTCAGGTATACCTGTAATTGCATCAGGAGGAATGGGGACAAATAATCATGGAGTGCAGGCGATCAAGGAGGGTAATGCAGATGCAATTGCTATGGCTAATATCCTTCATTATTCAAAATCAAATCTTCAAGAAATTAGAAAACATTTTATACAGCAGGATATTAAAGTAAGAGAGTATGCCTAATAAAATTGGAATTATTGATTATGGTATCTCAAATATACATAATGTAATACAAGCTTTTAATTATATAGGTGCTAATCCAACTCTAATTTCATGCAAAAAAGATATTTTATCAACTGATTATCTAGTCTTACCCGGTGTAGGTGCTTTCGAAAAAGGAATAAAATCCTTAAGAGAAAAAAATCTTATTGAAAGTATTTATAATCATATAAATGCTGATAATCCATTCTTGGGTATCTGTCTTGGTATGCAATTACTCATGACTAAAAGTTTTGAGTTTGGTGAGCATGCTGGTCTAGATATTATTTCCGGATACGTAAAGAAAATACCGAATATTGATAAAGATGGGAACAAACAAAAAATCCCGCACATTGGCTGGAATAACTTACATGCGACACAGAACATGAAACTCTTAAAAGATATTGATAGTCATGACTATATGTATTTTGTTCACTCATATTCGGTTATTTGCGAGAAGGTAGATAATATAATTGCGAGCACTTCTTATAATAATATTAACATTACTGCAATGATTGGTTCTAATAATTGTTATGGGTGTCAATTTCACCCTGAGAAAAGTGGGAGTAAAGGGCTTAAAATCTTAGAGAACTTTATTAATTTATAATGGATAAAAATAGATTAAAATCATATTTTCTTGATAAAAATTCAAAAATATCTGATG
>MDTA01112403.1_pt1 | contig 17025 bp, 19 predicted proteins | sample 811151 | NCBI WGS metagenome assembly MDTA01 (sample SAMN05326648, study PRJNA326480) | marine metagenome | isolation source: seawater | place: Indian Ocean: South | collected 2010
CTTACAAAATCAAGGTGCAAGTTCAGATTATTATGCTGGTGTAATTCAATGTAATGTATATGTTCCTAAATCAAAAGGTACTTCAGTTTTATCTGCTATTTCTGAAGCTGTAATTGATGGTTTAACTTCTGTTAATGCTTCTAATTATACAGATACTTTTAGCTGTACTCCTAGAGTTTTAGATATAAATGGTCCTACTCCTTTGGAAATCGAAGATAGAAGTCATTTTATTGGTGTAATATCTTGCCAATTTTCTGCTAATGCCTAGTATACTAATATAATATTTAATAAATTTACATGGAAGCAATTGAACTTCTTAAAAACAAATTTGGTGTTAAACAAAAATACCTTTATGAATTAAAAGATGGAGATGAGACAATTTTAGAAATTTATTGGCATCCTTTAACTCTTGCTGAAAGAGAATCAATTATCGGTCAATCAAAAAATGGTTTAGATTCTAGTAATGATGAATTTGCTTTAAATCTTCTAATACAGAAAGCACTTGATAAAAATGGTAAAAGATTATTTCAAGACGGTCATAAAGCTTCTTTAAGAAGAGAAGTAAATGCATCTACCTTACAAGATATTCAACTTGCAATGTTAAATTCTGGTAGTGAATATAAATTGGAGGAAGCGAAGGCAGATTTAAAAAGTTAAAAATGACTGGTTTTTTCTGTTTTTCTTGGCTACCGAATTAAAAATGACTATTCGAGAATTAACAGATAAATTGACACAGGAAGAGTTTGTTAATTGGATAGCCTATTATGAGTTAAAAAGAGATTATGAAGAAAAAGCAATACAAAATGCAAAGGATAAATCACAAGCAAGAAAACGATAAAAGCGGTACACTAAAATAAAGTTTTGTATTTGCTTTGGCTAATTACGGTGTAAATATAAATTTTAAGGTAATTGGTCAATCCAAGTTAGATAGGGCATTAAAAAAAACAGAGCAGTTAGATAAAAAAGTTGATCTTCTTAATAAAAGAGGTATTAAAGGAATTTCAAGTGCTGTAAAAATTCTTGAAAAAGAATTAACTATTAAAAATAAAATTTTAAAAGCAGATCAAGCAATTTTAAATGTTAGAACTAAACAGATAAGAGCAAATCAAAAAAATGCTGCCACACAACCTATTCCAAGGACGGGTGGTGGTGGATTCGGAGGTGGTGGATTCGGAAGTGGTGGGTTAGGTGGTCCTGGTCTTAACAGTGCAATAATTAGTGGTGTATTTCCTTTGTTATTTGGACAAGGTCCATTTGCTGCCCTTGGTGGTGCTACTGGTGGATTTTTAGGAGGGAAATTTGGTGGTCAAATGGGTGGCTTTGCAGGAGGTTTGGCTGGAACTGCTATCGCTACAAGTATTCAAAGTGGTGTAACTGCTATAGGTGATTTAGGTAAAGCTATGAATAGTTTGAATCCTGATATAACAAAACTAACTGAGAAGATGGGGATATTAGGAACAATAGAACAAAAACGTTTACAAATTATTGAACAAACTGAAGGTAAACAGGCTGCTTTAAATGCTGCTTTAGAAATGATGGGAGATAAAATAGGTGATCAAAATGTAGAAGAACTAAAAAAATTTGGTGAAACTTTTCAGGATCTAACAAATAGTACTGTTTTATTTTTTACAAAAGTACAATCACAAGTTGCTAAATTATTGAATTTGACAATAGGTGATAGAGAGAATAGATCTGTTCAAAAAAGAACAAGTCAATTTCTTCAACAGAATCCTAATGCACCTGCTTTTAGAGGTATTAATCAACAAATTGCTGATCTTGAAACTCAAAAAAGTGGTGTAGGTAAACAAGGTGTTAAAAATATTCAAGATCAAATAAATGCTTTAGAAAGACAAAAAAGAGAAATTGCTGAAACTATAATTTTAGAAAAAGATAAAGATCAAATACGAGCAAATACTAATAAATTGATTACTGCTGGATTAGGAGATTTACAAAAAGAAAATGAATTGAATAAAGCTATTATTGCAGGTAAAGAAGAAGAGTTCTTATTAAATCAAGCTATTGAAGATAAAATTAAAAGTATGGGTTTAAAAATGGAAGAGTTAAATACAACACAATTAGAAAGAATAAAAAATGAAGTTGTTATTAATCAAAATTTATCAAAACAAGCTGAACTTGCTAAAAAAGTAAATGATTCTTTTGATAAACTAAAAGATACGATTGTAGTAGATATAGGAAATGGAATAAAAGGTTTAATAAGAGGAACACAAAGTCTAAATGATGTTTTAACAAGTGTTCTTGATAGGATGGCTGATGGTTTCTTAAACATGGCTATCTTTGGGAACGCAGCAGGAAGTTCAGTAACAGGAGGTATTTTTGGAGCTATAGGAAATATTTTTAAAGCAAACGGAGGACCAGTAAAAGGTGGCGGTAGTTATATTGTTGGTGAAAAGGGTCCAGAATTGTTTACACCAGGAGTTTCTGGTATGGTGACACCAAACCATGCTCTTGGAGGTTCAACTAACGTAGTGGTCAACGTAGATGCTTCTGGAAATCAACAAGTTCAAGGTGATGATGGTAAGGCTGAACAATTTGGAGAGGCCATAGCAGCAGCAGTTCAAGCTGAAATTATTAATCAACAAATGGCTGGAGGTTTATTAAGTTAATGGCAAGTTTTCCAACAACAGTTAACCCTACTTATGGTTCAACTAAAACATCTAAACCAAATATTCGTATTACTCAATTTGGTTCGGGATATTCTCAAAGATCTACATTTGGAATAAATCAAAACTTAAAAGTGTATCAACTTAAATGGCAAAACATAAGCGAAACAGATGCAGATGAGATAGAAACTTTTCTTGATGCTAGGGCTGGTGTAGAAAATTTTGATTACACTCCACCAGGAGAAAGTGCCAGTAAAAAACTTATTTGTAGAGATTGGAATAAAACAATTCCATTTGTAAATAGAGCTACTATAAATGCAACATTTGAAGAGGTAGCTGAACCATGACAAGTACACAGATTTCTCCATCATCTTCAAAAATTAGTGAAGAGATACAAAAACTAGAACCATCTGCAATTATAGAATTATTTGAATTAAAACTAACTCAAGCTGTTAATGGTGTGGATCAAACATTTTATTATCATGCTGGAAAAAATGACATCAAAACTAATATTGTGTTTGGTGGTCAAACATATGAAGCAGTGCCTTGTAAAGTAAAAGGATTTGACAAGACAACGAAAGGAACTTTACCTAGGCCAACTTTTTCTATAGCAAATAGTGACAGTGCGATAACTAATTTAATGCTTCTTTATAATCCTCTTAATGCAGAACTCAAAAGAATACAAACACATAAAAAGTTTCTTGATGCAGTAAATTTTTCAAGCGGTTTAAATCCAACAGCAGATCCTACTGCAATAGCACAAACTGATGACATTTGGTACATAGATCGGGTTTCAGAAGAATCCCCTACTGTTGTTGAATTTGAACTTACTGGTAAGATTGCGATGCAAAATTTAAGATTACCTAAAAGACAAATTGTAGAGCATTGTCCTTGGGAATATAAAGGAACTCAATGCGGATATAATGGCTCTAAATGTTTTGATGTTAATGATAACGAATTAACTGGCCCAAATAAAAACACTTTAGATAAATGCGGCCATAAATATACAAGTTGTTTATTAAGGTTTTCAGGTAAAAATGAAAAAGTTCCTTTTGGCGGATTTTTAAGTGCAAGATTAATAATATAATGAATTTTAAATTAGCTGCAAAGAAACACGCATTAGATGAATCTCCTAAAGAATCTTGTGGGATTGTTGTAGATGATTATTATTTTCCTTGTGCAAATATTTCGGATACACCAGAAGATAATTTTGCAATTCATCCAAAAGATTTTTTAAGGGCAAGATCAAAAGGTAAATTGCAATATATTGTTCATTCACATCCAAACGGTGAACCAATAAGTCAACCTGATATTGATGCTTGTAAAGCAATGAAAGTAAAATGGTATATTTATCAAAACACATTAGATAAATGGCTCATTATAAATCCTTAATTGGAAGGCAATGGAATTATGGTGTTTTTGATTGCTATTCTATAGTTCGTGATTATTATGCTTTGTTAGGAATAGATTTACCTAATTATCAAAGGCCAGACGATCCTGATACTTGTGAAAGTATATTTTTAAAAAATGCACCAAAATTTTTTAAACAAATTGATATTGATAAACGAAAGCCAAATGATCTTTTAATCATGAAAATATGGACTAAAGAACCGATGCACGGTGCTATTCTTTTAGAAAATGATATGATTTTACATCAAAGATTTGAGTCTTTAAGTTGTTCTGAATATTTTAACCATTATTATAGAAGAAGAACTGTAGGGTGTTTTCGATATGCAGCATAAAATTCTGCTGCTAGATGAATTAGGTGAGAAATGGGGTGATACTCATGTCTATTATAATTTACGAACACCTGCTGAAGCTATAAAACTTTTGTGTATAAACTATCCAGATTTTCAACAACATTTATTAGATTCTGAAAAAAATGGTATCTCTTACAAAATTACACAGGTAAATCAAGATCTTGATGTTTCAGAATTGGTATTACCTTTAGGACAGCATGATTTGGTAATCGCTCCTGTTATTACAGGAAGCAGGGGTGCAGTTAAAGCGTTATTAGGAGTCGCCATGATTGCGGTAGCATTTGCATTACCTGTTACAGTTCCTCTTGCTCCATTAAGTTTTACTGGAACTGGATTTGCTGGTGGTACGGCATTTGCAGGAATTTTGGCAAATGTTGGAGCAGCATTAGTATTAACTGGTGTTTCTGAAATGATTGCACCTCAACCACAACTACCAGGTTTTGATGTACCTGTATCAGGTTTTATGGGAGGAGCTGGAGGTATAACAAGAGGATCAGATGGATCGCAAAGTTATGGCTATATAGGTGCTGCCAATACAGTTGGTTTAGGTAAAACTATTCCTGTAGTTTATGGTAAAGCATTAGTTGGAGGTCATATTTTAAGCACAGACATAGAAGTTGCTACATCAGAAAATACTTTGATGGAATATATAAGACCACCTAGTCTTGATACTGTACGTTTAAATGGCGAAGAATTAAAAGAAAAATATACAAATGCAGGGGGTTTACAAGCAAGAATTTATAACGGAACCTTAAGCAACGCTCAAGGAACTAAAAGTTATCTAAACGACACTGTAACTATTGATTTAAGTAAAAGAGGTAGACAAAAAATTGCAGATATTCAAGGTGAAAGTTCTGGTGATAAAAAAACTAAACAATTTCAAATATTTTTTGAAGTTAGAGGTTTAGTTGATTTTGTAGGAGAAGCTGGTACTACTAGAATTGATGGTTTTATTACTTATAGGGTTATAGTTCAAGAAGATTCTAAAAATCAACTTGTTTTAAATAATCAGGCAACAATTCAAGGTTTAACACAAAAATCTCAGTTTTATAAATATATTGCAAAACTACCTTATCAAAAAGTTCCAGGTAAAGATGACTATGAGGTTTTTATTCAAATTATTGATGCAGGAGTTGATCTCGATAAGGCTTCATTTAAAATTAAAGAAGTAGGATATAGGTTAAAAATGGGAGATTAAAATGCCTTTAAATTCTACATCAGTTATAAAAGTTATTGATCTTCTTTGCGAAGGCCCGATTGAAGGGATTGCAGGAGGTAAAGAAGGTATATTTTTAGATGAAACACCAGTAAAAACAGATGATGAGTTAAATTTTTCAAGTGAAGAGGTGTCTTATAATGTAAGACATGGTACAAAATCACAATCACGTTTAAAAAATTATCAAAAAGGCGGAACTTCAATTATTAAAGCGGTAAACGAAGAAATTGGAAAAAATTATAGCGAGACTTTGAATGAAGAAAGTAAGGTTACAGCAAGAGATTATGGTTCTGGAACAGTAATAAAACAAATTGATGATTCGGAATTATCATCTGTTGAATTTGTTTTTACAATTCCATCATTGTTTTGTACTGCGATGGAAGGTATTGCAAGAGGACAATTATTTAACGCAAAAGTAAGAGTTCAAATATCTTTAAAATCAAAGGGCACAGGGTTTAACAAAGTTTATGATTCACATGATGAATTTACAGGAATAAGTACTTCAGATTTTCAACACAAAACACCACCAATAGATTTAGAGAACTTAGAACCACCTTTTGTCTTTAAATTTCATAAGAAAACAAATAATGAAGATGATTATGAAGTAAAGAAAACTGATTTTGATGATTTAGATGAAACTACACCACTTGAACAAACAAGAGGAAACAGAATTTTTCTTACATCTATTATTGAAAATCAAAGTTTTAAAAGTCGTTATCCTTTTACAGCTTGTGTTGGACTTTCATTATCAACAGAGGTTTTTTCAAGTATGCCTACCAGGTCTTATTTAGTGAAGGGTATGCGTGTAAAAATACCATCTAATGCAACTGTAAGAGATGATGGTAGTTTAGAATTTATTGGTAGCTTTGACGGGAGCCTTGAAAGTGTAAGGCAATGGACCACCTGCCCTGTCTGCATTTTCTTTGATATGCTTACCAGTGATAAACATGGTGCTGGAGATTTTGTAAAAGAATCAAACATTAGCTGGGTTGATTTGTACCCTCTAGCTCAATATGCAAACCAGCTTGTATCAACTCCCGAGGGTGATGAACCACGCTTTGCTATAAATACTGTTATAGGAGCACAAAACGATGCTTATAAGGTTTTACAAAATCTTGCAAGTACATTTAGAGGAATGACATATTGGGCAGCTAATACGGTTAATGTTACAGCAGATCATGGTAATTTAGATGGTAGTGACGTAGATCCTGTTCATCTATATACAAATGCAAATGTACTAAATGGAATTTTTACTTATTCTAGTTCATCATTAAAAACTAGATCAACCTCAATAAGAGTTAGATATAACGATCCAGAAAATTTATATAAACCTAATGTTGTGGTTGTTGAAGATTATGACTTGATTACGAAATATGGTTATCAAGTAAAAGATATTGTTGCGTTTGGGTGTACTTCTAAGTATCAAGCACAAAGATTAGGAACATGGATGTTAAAAGTTGAAGAACTTAACCAAGATGTTATTGTCTTTTCAACAGGTCTAGATGGTCTAGCGGTTTTACCAGGTCAAGTTTTTGCAGTAGCAGATGAAATGAGGTCTAGTACTAGGCTTTCTGGAAGAGTCGGTTCTGGTTCAACTACTTCTCATGTTGTTGTAGATCAAGATTACACCACAGTTCTTACTAATATAGATTCTTCTACAGATTTTATAAGTTTAACTTTAGCCGATGGTACGGTAGCTAAATGCAGAATTAATGCAATAACATCTGACGGAAGAATACAATTACTTGGTTCAACAGCACCATCCTCTGCTCCTTTACAAGATTCGGTTTATGTAATTGAAAGAAGTACGGTACAAGCACAGAAATTTAGATGTATAGATCTAAAAGATAATGGAAATGGTACATATGCAATAAGTGGAATAGAGTTTAATGATTCTATATATGAAGCTGCTGATACAAATTCACAATTAACATACACGGATATTTCAACTTTTGATGAAAAACCTACTCAACCTGTTAATTTACAACATACTGTTATACCTACTAACTCTCCTTAGTCATGTCAAATAAAGCAGTTTTCAGTTGGTCAAGAGGTTTAAATGGTCCTGCAATCACATTTGAAGTTAGATATAAAATTGGTCAGGGGTCATTTAAAACAGATACAACAAAGGATACAATTTATGAAATTGATAATTTAAAATCAAATACAAAAGTAAAATTTCAAGTTAGGTCAGTTGGTGTTGCACCTCAGAATAAAGTATCAAACTATACAACGATTAATATTACAATTCCGAAAGCATCACAGCCAAGCTCAACATCCCCAGTTACACCTACAGTACTATTGCCACCTGACCCCGAAAATGTATCTGTTGAGGCTACTACAAAAAATGAAGCGATAGTAAAATGGAACACTAATTTTGCATATGCAGGAAATAGACAAGAATTAGTTGCAACAATAAGACACTCTAGTGAAACAGATGGAAGTGGTCTTTGGCCTAATACCACATTTATAAGAGAAGTATCAGCTTTAACTAGCTATCTAATACTCCCTTTGATGAATGGAGAATATTTAGTTAAGTTTAGAGATAAAGAGGGCAATAAATCCGAAAATGCTGGAAGTGCTGTAATTAATTTACCTGATGAATTACCTAAATTATTAGTACAAACAGTTAGAGAAGATCAAGGTATAGCACCTTTTCCTGGACAACGTAATGATTGTTTTTATTCTGATGAATATGACGCACTTGTTTTAAATACTGATGATGAAATAGATGATAAAAAAGATTTTGAACAAGGCTATTTACAGAATATTGATTTCGGTGGCACGTTGAAAACATCAGGCCAATATTTTTTTCAAAACATAATAGATTTAGGTGGAATTTTTACAGTTCAATTGAACAGAATTTTAAAGATAAGAGGTTTATATCCAAATGATACTATTGATTTACATTTTACAAATATTGACCAATGGAGTGACTTTGACGGTGCTTTACCTGATGAAACAAATGGCGTTTTGAAATTCAGAAAAAGTAATAGTTCAATTACCATTGATCAAATGAAAGATGAAAATGAAGAATTTGTATTATTAGAGGATGGCAGTAAATTAACACAACAAAGTACAAGTGTTTTTGGGGATTTTGTGCCTTTAGAAAATGGAAGATATACAGGTCGAGTTTTTCAATTTGGTTTAGATTTAACGTCTGAATACAATGATCAAACACCTTTAGTCGATGAACTAGGTTATCAATTATTATTTGAAAATAGAACAGAAAGTAGTTCTTTTAGTAGCGGTACTGGTGCAAAAGTGGTAACTTTTGATAAAGCCTTTTATCAAACACCAAAATTAGGCATAACTGCGATTAATATGGATTCAGGCGACTATTATGTAATTAGTAGTGAAAGTCGAACAGGCTTTACCATTACTTTTTTCAATGATTCAGACTCTCCTATTGACCGCACATTTTCCTACCAGGCTAACGGCTTTGGTGCGGAAGGTGCCTAAACTCTCAAATCCATTGGTATGATTGACTTATGAGTACACATGATTATAATTTAGCGAACCAATCAGGTGCCAGCTTCAGATCAGACCTGAATAATGCTCTTGCTGCAATTCTTTCAAATAATAGTAATGCCTCAAGTCCTACAACGACAGTTGCCTATATGTTATGGGTTGATACTTCTGCTAATAAGTTAAAGATTCGTAATAGTGCAAACTCAGCATGGATTGATTTAATTGATCTTGATGGAGATATAACAAGAGATTTTACATTTAATGGAACTTCAGCAAATATTGTTTTTGATACATCAGATAACGAACTTCAATTTAGAGATAATGCTAAGGCAACTTTTGGAAATAGTGCAGATTTAACAATTACGCATGATGGAGGTAGTTCGATAATTAATGATACTGGTACAGGGGAATTATTACTTCAGAGAGGTGGTAATACTATGGTGACTTTGAGTGCTTTAGGTATAGTTGTTCAAGATCCTGATGGAACTGCACAGGTCGAAATTAAAGGTTTTGAAAGTAGTAATGCAAACCTCGTTTTAAAGTGTGATGAAGGTGATGATAATGGTGACACATGGATTATACAATCCCAAGCATCAACGGCAGATTTAAAAATATACAACGATATTTCTGGATCAAATGTAGAGAAATTTGCAATAAATAATGATGGTGATATCTCTGTAACTGGCCATGTTTCAGTAAATAATGACCACGAAGTTCGTATCGGAACAGGAAACGATTTAATCTTGACTCATGATACAACTGGAACAGATGTCAATATTATTAATTGTGCAAACGAACATGATTTACAGATAAATCATGGTTCTGAAAACATGGCGATATTTAAAAATGATGCAGAGGTTGAGCTTTACTATGATAATACGCTTCGCTTTGAAACGACTTCTTCGGGTGTGAAGCTAATAGGTGATGGCACAACAGGTAATATTTCAGAAGGAGATTTTAGATTTAAACAAGCTGGAAGTGGCACAACACAAATAAATTATGATAGTAGTGATAATCTTTTCAAGTTTATTGATGATGTTCCATGTGTTTTTGGTAATAGTTCTGACTTAAAAATAAGGCATGACACTACGGGAAGTTCAGCTGTAAATGTTATTGAAAGCGGCCCTAATTTAGAAATTCGCCATGGTACTGAGACAATGGCAATATTTGATAGCGATGGCCCAGTTGAACTGTATCGCGATAATGCGTTGCGTCTTGCCACTACCAGTTCAGGCATAAAAGTAACCCGCACAGGAGCACCTGACGATGATACATTTCTTGTTGTTGAAGCTGTTGATCACGCTGACGCTGATGCCATTTTGCAATTAAATTGTTTAAATGCTACTGCACACGCAAGAATAAATTTTGGCGATCCTGCTGATGTTGATAACGGTCAAATTGATTATGACAATAATGACACAAGTCTGAAAATTAGAGTCAATGCAAGCACACGTTTTGAAATGAGAGGTGATAATGAAGGTATTGGATTTGGAAGTGGTGTTGTTAATTTAAATCATGCAACTTACAATGAAATTAGAGACAAATCGGGAACAGGAACTGAAGGTGCAAGGATAAGGAATGATGGAGCAGCAGTTTTTGGTACAAGCAATAATATTGTTTTATCTTTAAACAGAAGAAGTACTGATGGTACAATAGTAAATTTAAGACAAAACGGAAGTACAGAGGGTTCAATCTCAGTTTCTGGCAGTACAGTAAGTTTTAACGGTGGTCATTTAAGCAGATGGTCACAAATTAAAGGATTATCAACAACAGATAAATCAGCAAGACCTACTATCTATCAAGGAACAGTAATGAGTAATTTAGATGATTTATGTGTTTGGAGTCATGCAGAAGTTTTGTATGATGAAGATGTTTTATATACTAAAGACGAAGAAGAGGAAGGACTTATTCCTAGTGGAAAATCTGTTGGAGATATAAAAATTGCTAAAGGTACTGTTAAAAAAGAAGCTTACACAGAAGAAAATCAACAGTTAAACATGACAAAAGTATCTGATACTGAAGGTGACAAGGATGTAGCAGGTGTTTTTTGGGCTTGGGATGATGAAGATGATGAAATTGTAAATGACTTTTTTGTTGCAATGACAGGGGATTTAGTCATAAGAGTTGCAGCATCTACAACTGTTGCAAGAGGTGATCTTTTGGTTTCAGCAGGGGATGGAACAGCAAAGCCACAGACAGACGATATTATAAGAAGTTCTACTATCGCAAAAATTATTTCAACAAACCACACAGCTACATATGCTGATGGTAGTAAAGCCTACCCTTGTGTTTTAATGGCTTGTTAATATAATTAAATTATCTAAAAAAAATTATTATGACAAATCCTGTTGACCTTATTAATGAAGAAATAAAAGCTGCTCAAGAACAGTTAGACATTGATGTACAAAAAGTTTCTCTACTACAACAAGAAATCAAACAAATCCAGGAACAGGCTCAAGCTGCTATAAATGAAAAACAAAAACAGATAAATAATGCAACACAACCAATCATTGAAAATCAAGGTTCTCTAAAAAAATTAAAAGATTTAAAAATCAAATTAGAAGGTAAGATAGAAACAACTACAGAAAAATAGATGGCAGATAGGAAGATCACAGCCCTTGCTGAACTAACCGCACCAGTAGCTACTGATGTTTTTCCTGTCATAGATGTAAGTGAAGCTGAAAATGCAAACAAAAATAAAAAAATACAACTTACAACAATTCTTAAAAATATACCAAATGGAACTGTATCTGCTCCAAGCGTAGGTTTTGTTGATGATAGTGGTCTGACAGGATTTTTTAGGGTTGCAAGTAATGAAATTGGAATATCAGCTAACCAAACATTAATTGGGTCATTTACAACAACAGGTTTTCAATTAGGTTCTGGAACGCCCGCTGCACAGTTGCATTTGTTTAGTACAGACACAACAGACCAAGTAATTATTGAGAATACTGATACTGGTGCTGACAATGCACCCGATCTTGTTTTATTTAGAAATTCTGCCTCACCAGCAGCAAATGATAATTTAGCAAATCTTATTTATAGAGCTAATGACAGTGCTGGAAATGCTCATGACTATGCAAGTATTGTTGCATCAATAGAAACGACTACAGATGGTTCTGAAGATGGTGTATTAGACATCATGTCCAGTGCTAGTGGTACTCTTGCTTCCAGAATAAGACTATTAAATAACAAAGTCGGTATTGGTGAAGCGACACCATTATATCCTTTACATTTAACATCAACGGCTGCTGGTATTGCTTTTCAGATTGAATCAAGTGCTGATGATGCTGCTAGTGGTGCTGATCTTATGTTGGTACACAGAAGAGGTGCTAGTGGTGCTGGTCGGGATAATGATGTATTATCAACTATTTTTTATAGAGGTAAAAATGATAATGGTACGCCAGAAGAAGTTGATTATGCAGCAATACAATCAGTAATTATTGATGCTAGTGACGGAACAGAAGATGGCAAGCTAAATCTGCAAGTAATGGCTGCTGGCACGTTAACAACTAAATTAGCTGTTGATGCTACTGGAATAGATATTACGGGAACTGTAACTGATGATGGTGCGGTGCATGATGGAAATGTCGATTTAAACGGAAATATTGATGTAAGCGGGACAACAACACTTAATGATGATGTAACTTTTACAGGAGCAAGTGCAAATATAGTATTTGACAAATCCGATAATGCTTTGGAATTTGCTGACAATGCAAAAGCTACGTTTGGTAGTTCAGCAGATTTAGAGGTATTTCATGACGGATCAAACTCTAGAATAAAAGATGTAGGAACTGGTGGATTAATTTTAACTGCAAGTGAATTATCTGTAAAAAGTCCAATAGGTGAAGATGTTTTTAAAGGGATATCAGACGGAGCAGTACAGTTGTTTCACAATGGCGTGAAGAAGGTAGAAACATCAGCAGATGGATTGGATCTGCCTGACAACAGCAAATTACAACTTGGAACAGGTCAAGATTTACAACTTTATCACGATTCAAATAATTCTGTTATAGATAGCAATACAGGAAATTTATACTTACAAAGTGCAAATAGTTTATTTATTCAAGGAGCTAACAACGAAAATGTAATCAAATATGTTGCCAATGGTGCTTTAGAGTTATACCATGATGGAACAAAAAAGGCAGAAACAAGCAGTTCGGGAATTACAGTTACAGGAACGGTTACAGCAACAAGTTTTGTTGGTGATGGAGCAGTAACAATAAACAATAATGGTACATCTAAATTAATTACTGGATCAGGAACTGCAAATACATTAAACGCTAATACTAATCTCACTTTTGATGGTACGACACTAGATGTTAAAAGTGGTACTGGAGTAATTAATACTGGTCAAGGAACATTTAATGGAGATGTTACTTTTACAGGAAATAGTGCAAATGTAGTATTTGATAAGTCTGATGATGCTTTAGAGTTCGCTGATAACGCAAAAGCTACCTTTGGTGCGGATTCAGATTTACAAATATTTCATGATGGATCGCAAAGTGTAATTAAAGACAACGGTACTGGACAACTTCTTATAAGTGGTGAAAATACTGTTGCAATTACAAATGCTGCTGCAACTGAAAACTACGCAAGATTTATTAAAGATGGGGCTGCGGAGTTGTACCATAATAATGTAAAAAAGATTCAAACAAGTGCCACAGGAGTTGATATACCAGAAGATTTTATAGCAGGGAGTGGTAGCAAATTAACAGTTGGTGCGTCAGCAGACCTTACTTTCTTTCATGATTCTACAAACAGTTATGTTCAGAATAATACTGGTGATCTTATATTAGGTGATACAAACCATCAATACTTTAGAGGAAATACATCTGATAAATCAGTTTCTTTATATTTTAATGGATCTGAAAAAGCAAAAACAACCAGTTCTGGAGTGACGGTAACTGGAACAGTTACAGCTTCTACTGGTGCAGTAATTGGTGGATCAACATTCTCGTCTGATGGAACATTAACTACAACAGCAGCAATTATAGTAGAAAATTCTCAGCCTGGAATAAGCTTTAATGATACTGGTGCAAATCCTGATTTTATAATTCAAAATCGTGATGGTCTTTTCGCAATTAGAGATACAACCAATAATGCAAATAGATTTCTGGTTAATATGACTAATGGTGAACTTACAACTACAGGCAGTATTATACCTGATGCTGATAATACTGACGCATTAGGCTCATCCTCAAAACGATTTACAACTTTACATTCTGCTGCCCTAAATACAGGTGATATAAATATGTCTAACCTTAACGATAGTGGTAATGAGGTGGATGGAAGCAAAGGTTCTTGGACTTTACAAGAAGGTGCTGATGATTTATTTATTATTAATCGTGTAAGCGGAAAAAAATATAAATTCAACCTAACAGAAATTAGTTAGATTTTTCTGTCATCTGACGAGTCATAATTCCTAAAGTTATATATAAAGGAGCTAGAGCCATAATTCCTGTGAAGGTTATAATAGTTACAGGTACTAATGCTTTTGCAAACGCATCTCTCATATGCTTAATAAAATTTCTTCAATATTATCCATCTTATCATTCTTGATAAGCTTAACAACTATAGGTGCTGGCTGGACAGCTTACAAATGGGTAACAAGTCCACAGTTTGAAGCAATGATGATGGAAAAGGTTATGGAGGGTGTAAGTAAAATTTTACCTAATCAAATAGAAAAGAAAATGCCTAAAGTAACTGGCCCAATGGTTGAAATGAGTAATGATTCAAAACAATTTTGGGATTACATTGAAAAAAGAAATAGAAAACACATAGAATGGCAAACAAAAGGTCAGTGGGAACAATGAACTGCTGGCACTGTAAAACTGAACTTATCTGGGGTGGAGATCATAGCTTAGATGGTGACGATCACCCGATAAGGTCTGGTGAATACAGTATGGTAACTAATCTCTCTTGTCCTAAATGTTATTCTTTTGTAGAAGTGTATCTACCGAGAGATGCTTACGACTAATGATATTTGGATTTTTTAAAAAACTTATTCAACATTACATAGACAAGTTAGTTGATTGGATGCGTATGGTTAAATTTGATATAGAACTAGAAAATGAAATAAAAAAGTTTCACGATAGTTACTGGCGAGAAGTTGCAAAAGAAAAGCCTAAAATTATAGAAAAAAGTACATTTGGAGAAGATGGCTGGTCTATTTCTATTGGAGATATAGATGACGAAGATACCAAAGATTGAAATAAAAGAGGTTTACGTTCCAAAAATAAGAACATGGGAAGTACAGCCACCAATATTAGATATTATTTACAAACCAGTTGTAGATATTCCAGGATGTGTTGATGCTCATAGAAATAATCTAACAGGACTTATAAATGAAGATGAACTAGGCACATATCAAGCCTGTGGTACTTTTAGTATTCCTAGCTTTGAACCGCTTGAATATAACCCTGCAAATTTTACATATACTGCACCTGCAAAACAACAGGAGCAAAAGCAACAACAACCTCCGCAACAAAAACCTCAGATAACACAAAAGAAAAAAGATGAAGAACTAGAAATACCACCTTGCCCTGATAAAAAAGATTTAAGAATAGGTTCGTTTGTTAATGATAAAAAATTAGAGGTAGTTTCTGGATATGAGCGTGGTAAAAATGGGATAGATTGCATTACTTTGTATGAAGACGTACCGTTCATTTCCCAATACATACCAAGTTATAAGCAGTTTACTGCTGTTTTTAGCTTGGCTCTGGTTGGCTGTTCTGCACCTATTTTTTTAGAAAAGCTTATCAAGCCAATAGTTAAAAATGTAATAAAGAAACTGACAAAGAAAAAAGATAAGGTAGAATAATTAATACAAGGAGAGTAAGGCATGTTCGGAAGCATTGCGTGTGCCACGATCCACTGCCCTTCTATTATCCCTTGTACCTTAGACAAGTGAACACCCGTAGCTTGTCTACTCTAATTTATGAGTGTGCGGTAATACTTGATTTTTAGGTGGAGTAACTATTACATCCTCACATAATTTATGATAAATACTGGTGCTGGCGTATTCTATCCCAGCAATTTTTAACTCTCCACAATTTTTTAAACGTGCCAGTTCATAGTTTAATCTTTCCTTAGATAATATTTGACTTTGTATTTTTTCTTGGGTCGTAGCAGATTTTAAACACGCATCTTGAAATCTTTGATCTAACGGAAAGGTAAAAGTTAAGGCTGCACCTACATTTAATCCTAGAGAATCCTTGTTACCACTATAGTTTTGTTGCCAATAAAGAATTTGGCCAGGATTGACTAAATTTCCCTCCTCATCAACACTAGGATCGTACACTGGCGTTTCATATGTGTAATCTTGTGGTCGCTTTTGATTAAACGAAGTGGTGACGAATGGGCTAAATGACATTTGTGGGCCTTGGCATCTGATACCGTTACCGTAATGATTTTCTATAGTATTTCCCTGTAACACTTGCGTGGCGAAATTCGATACACTGCCTGACGCACTCGCCTGAGGTGCTGCGGTCGATGAGGTATTAGCAAACGCTGGACTCCCAAATAATAATCCTATTACTGCGAGAATATTGTAGTTACGTCTGTGACGCTTTCTGATTGAATGGTTCTCGTTACGTCTACAATCGACTCGATCCCTGGAGGAGTATAAACTTCGGTGAATTGAAAGGCATCTCCAGGGTTTGTTACTGACCAATTTGGTTTCTCTCCTAAATCTAAACCTGTCCATGTATAAGTAGTACCATTTATAGTTTCAGTAACAGTTGCATTTGGTGCAGATATAGTTGTTCCATCATGCTCGATACCTGATCCTGTAACTGAATATGTGTACCCAGAATTATAGTTTGATGTTCGTATAGATTCTGTAATGTTTGTGGTAGTTTCTGTGCGTGATGTACTTGAACCCTGAGTGAAGTTAGGAACCACAGGCACAGCGTAGACAGGGCTAGATATAAGAAAAACAAACGGAAGTGTCCTC
>MDTA01229104.1_pt1 | contig 17024 bp, 22 predicted proteins | sample 811151 | NCBI WGS metagenome assembly MDTA01 (sample SAMN05326648, study PRJNA326480) | marine metagenome | isolation source: seawater | place: Indian Ocean: South | collected 2010
ACCAGACATTCCTAAAACACCATTACAAGGGAAAAATCCTTTGAAACCAGTTGAGTTGATTGCTACAGAAATACCATCTACAAAGCCATCAGTATCTGCATCAGTACCAATGTCTACTAAATTTACATTATTAGCAGCAGCACTTGTCACTGTAATTGCTACACCCATAGGAATAAAGTTTGATGGTATGCCTACTGAACTTTCTTTGTGGTCAGTTCCAGAAGCAGCAATAGTTATAGAAGTGCTATAAGTAGAAAGAGTCATCTCATTTGTGAGAGCTCCTGTAGTGCTGTTTTTTATGATTGTTTTAAACCCATTCTCAGAACGAACAGGACCATTAAATGTTGTATTTGCCATATTATCCTCCTTGAGGAAAGACTTTATCATCTTGGCTGGTCTGCTAGGTCAGTTGATAAAGTTGTTAATAAATACCTAGATTGACATGATTATATCATTTTTGGTCAAAATTAAAGTAAATATTTGTTTGTAAATAGTTGCAAATGTTTGTAAATAGTGTACTATAACTATATGATTAATAAAAAATTATGGAGGAATTAGTCATGGTAGATATGGTAGAGCTAGATGGAATGATAGAGAGTGAACAAAAACTTGAAGAACTCAAAAATCTTGAGGAGCAGATAGTTGATTTAGCCCAAAGAGCTAATATTATTGAAGCAGTTGTAAAACAAAAACCACAATATAAACAAAAACTTTTAGATATGCTTGAGCTCATTCTCAAAAAAGATAAAGAGTACAAAGCTTTAAAAGAAGATATTTATGGATAACTTTGATTTAGATTGGTCACAAAAGCAAAAGCTACCTGATGGTAGGTATGTAGAGGAAGCTGAGCTTAACAAAAGTAATAGCGAACTCTTTTGGTCTGTTTGGAGAGAACAAAAAACTGCTCTCAAAAAGTCAGGCTATGCTGTATCTAAGAACGATGATGATGTTTGGATTGTCAAAAGATACTCTGATGATTTAGATATTTTAGAAAAATCACAAGCTGTAGACTCTGATAAAAATTATCCTGTGCCAGCTGGTCTTGACTACTATGGTTATCAAAAAGCTGGTATTGAGTATTGCTTAGACAAAGACAATATCTTGATTGGTGATGAGATGGGCTTAGGCAAAACTGTTCAAGCCATCGGTGTTATCAATGTCAATAAACCAAAAGATGTTTTAATTGTTTCACCAGCATCTCTTAAGTTAAATTGGAAAAAAGAGTTAGAGACTTGGTTGGTTGATAAAAGAGATGTTCAAGTCATCATGTCAGGCAAAGATAGTCTTGATGAAAAGCAAGATATTGTGATTGTTAATTACGATGTCTTGCAAAAGTATCAAGAGCTTCTTGATAAAAAATGGAGTCTTGTGATTATGGATGAGGTTCACTATCTTAAAAATCCTGATGCACAAAGAACTAAAGCAGCGTTAAGCGTGCAAGCTGACAAAAAAATCATGCTGACTGGTACTCCAATACCTAACAGACCTATTGAAATACAAGCTGTTGCTGGTTATTTAGACGATAAATCATTCGGTAATAGATTTGGTTTTGGTAAAAGATATGCCAGCCTTCACAAAAAACAGGTCACTAGAAATAAAAGCGTTTGGGATTGGAGTGGAGCTTCGAACCTTGATGAGTTGCAAAGAAGACTCAGACAAAGTTTCATGATTAGAAGAAAAAAAGATGAGGTTCTTAAAGACTTACCAGCTAAAGTAAAACAGATTATTGAGCTACCATACGAGTCATATAAAAAAGAAATCAAAGCAGAATATTCTGCTTTTGAAGACTACAACAACAAAAATAAAAATCCTAACGTAGACCCTTACAGTCTGGATGCTGACCAATTTTCTACTAGCATAGACTTTGCAAGCATGTCTTCAAAAAGAAAAGCTACTGCTGAGAAGAAAGTCAAAGCAGTGGTTGAGCACCTTGAGTCTTTCAACGAGCCTGTAGTAGTCATGGCTCACCACAGAGATGTCATTGCCCAGCTTGAAGCAGAGCTAATCAAGCAAGATAAAAAAGTTGTTGTTCTTACTGGTGAGAAAAACCAAGTAGAAAGAAACGAAGCTGTTGAGGCTTTTCAAAGCGGTCAAGCTGATGTCTTCATTGGCAGTATCAAAGCTGCTGGTGTTGGTCTCACTTTGACTAGAGCATCTAAAATGGTGTTTGCAGAGCTTGATTGGGTGCCTTCTGATATTGCTCAAGCAGAAGATAGAATACACAGAATTGGTCAAGAGTCTTCTGTTCTTATCCAATACATTGTTGTTGAAGGCTCACTAGATGCAGTATTCGCCAAAAAGATTGTTGATAAAACCAAAGTAGCTGCTAGAGCTCTTGATGATGTAGTGGTTGAGAAAAAAATCGAGATACCAGAGCTTATCGAAGAAAACAAAGAGCTTAACAAGGTAATCAAAAAAGCTAGAGTAAAAGCCAAAGCCAATCAAATAGCTGAGTCTTTATCATTAGAAAAAGTAGAGTTGCTTCAAAAATTCATGAAGTTTCTTTCTTCAAGATGTGATGGTGCCATAGCACAAGATGGTGTTGGCTTTAATGGTGTTGATAAAGACTTCGGTGCTTCTCTAGCCAGACAAAGTAGCTGGAGTATGGCTCAACAAAAGATTGCTTACAAAATGCTCAAAAAATATAAAAGACAAATAGAAGAGCTTGATGATGAGGGCTATAACAGTCTTTATGAATAAGAAGGGCACCCTGATTAGAGTGCCCTATATTTTATAAATTACATTTCTTGGGAGAATGAAAAATGAAATTTAGACCATTATATCAAAAAAAAGGGCAGGTGTAATACCTGCCCTTCTTCTTAATAGTTGAGTAATAAACCCTATTAAAGGTTCAATTATGCTCCTTGAGAACCATAGATACCTCTCCAGTTTGAGAACCCAAATGAGTATCTCTCTCTAGCTTTGTATCTAATGTTACCTGTACTAAAGTCAGGCTCCATGTTGGTTTCCATTGCTGTTCTTTGGAACATTTTCAGACCTTCTCCTTGCTCTGTAATAGAAGTCAATAAGAAGAAAGCGTCAGGGTCATTCAGATAATGATTTACTGTGTAACCACCCGGAAGCATACCAGTGTTACTAATAGCATTTATATCGTTATCTGCTGTACCAACTCTTTGTGGAGAGTTTAATATTCTGTCAGCTACAAAAGTTAATTGTGGTGGAATGACCAGTTTTGTAGCATTCACAGAAATAGTTAAACCTCTGTCGTCTGTAAATGTTGATATATCAATCAAAGCATCTTCTAAAGATGTTTCGTTTAAGTCAGCCATAGTAGTTGCTCTGTTAGCAGCAGTACCACCACCTGCTAGAGGGTGGTCAGTTGCTATTAAAGACTTGCCATCACCACCAGCAAAAGAGGCATTAAACGCATTATTTAATACGTTTGCTCCTTTTACTTCTTTAGTGTTAGCCATACTACGAGCTAAAGCTTTAGTATATCTTTTACCTAGTGAGTCGTATAAGTTGTCTTCAACAGCTTCTTCAGTCAATGCAAAAGCTAGTGCCACAGTATCGTGGGTATATCTAGCAGTGTAAGACTCTGAAGCATTGTCAAATACAACACCTTGTCCTTCGGACTTGTTTGGAGCTGAGCCAAAACCTACGATTAATACTTCTTCTTCAAAAGCTCTTGATGAGTCTTCGATAGAAAAAATGTCTGCATACTGTTGGTCATAAGTATCGTACTCCATACCAAAGAGTGCATTTAAACCCGGTTCTAATTCAGCTGCTAATTGTGCTCTTGAAATTGCCATAAAATATTACCTCTCTTAAGCTAAACCAGCACCTTTCTGACCCATTACGTGATTTTGTATCACACATAGGACATTGGTGTTAGCCGATGCAACATCGTTGTTATCAGGGTCTTCTGAAATATCAATCGCTTTTAGTGGAAGCGTAGCAGTAGTTGCTCCAGTAGTGACATCAAGTTGTGTATTACTACGACCTGATTTTTCATCACCTACATCAGTTGCATCCACAATGTCAAAGTTTCCAAACAAATCAGCAACAGGAAATGCTGCGTCTGCTTGAACTTCAAAGACAACATTTGAGTCGTCAATCACAGAAGCTACAATATCCGAAGCAGCTATGCTACCCGGATAATAATTTTTAAAAACTTGTTCGCCACTTGTTGGGTCTGTGTACGAGACACCATTGAAAACACCAACGATAGGTACAGTACCGGAAGCAGCGTGTCTACCAATTACACCAGCAGTAAGCTGAGTAACCAAATCTCCTTGATAAATAGGAGTTGTAGCACCACTTGCAATTCTATATCTGGATTGTCCACCAGAATAGGGAGCACCACCCATCATGCGAACAGCTTTTAAGCCAAAGGCTGCGTTTTTATTCGCCATGTTAGTTTACCTCTAAAAAAAAATTACTTCTGGCTTTTACCAAAAGTAACCTGAGACTCTCTTTTGCTATCGTACTTGACGTATCGACCATCCTTGCCAGACTCATTAAACATAGTGTTGTCTAATGCTTCATTAGCCTGTGAGGTTTTGCCTTCATAATAAGCTCTTCTCTCTTGGATAGTTTCAACAGGTATTTTAGCTAAAAAAAGTCCTTCGTTATGTACTACTCCAGCCAGTCTACCTTTATCTTCGCCAAGGTAAGGCAAATCCCAACCATCAGGTAAAGATGAGGCTTGAACAAATTCCCAGCCTTCTCTCATCCTATATGAAATGTTATTTGCATCTTCTTGACCAAGAAATGACCCTCTTATCCATCTGTATTCATAACCATCAGGTGCAGGGGGTGTGTCCAGTTTCTTGACAGGAGACCAAGGTTTTCTGCGAGCTGTTTTAGCGTGTGTCTCGGTTTCACGTTGGTTTCTCATGGTATCTAACTCTTTTTTGTCTGCCATTATCTTGCCTCTTTTTGTTGTATTTTTTGCTTTTGCTTAGCAACTTGCTTCAGCCAGTCTTCTTCAGACATATTGTAAGGCTTCAGCCCAAGAAGGCGTTCTTTTTCAGACTTAGAAAAAGTTACTCCATTTTTATTGTTGCCTTGTGTTTTTTGCCTACTTCCTACAGAAGCAGAAGCGACTCTTTGCACAGTGGGTCTGACTTCTCTTTCTTTGGCGTTTTGAGTATTCATTAAATCTGGATAAACATTATACACTCTTTTATCTAGCTCATTGTAGTATTCATCTGAGTCAGGCTCATAGCCTTCGTTTACTAGATTTATGTGGGTGTAATTTGCATATTGTGTAGCTTCAACATTATTTGTCTCTGCATCAGCACCATACCAAGGATTTCTGCTTTTCCACATCAAAGCTTCTTCTGTTGGCACAACAGGCTGTTGTTGGTAATTTTGTTCTTCAACTTGTTGCACAGGTTCTGGTGCTTGTTGTTTTCTATTTTTTGCAAGTTTGACTTGTTCTTTTTGTATAGCAATGTCATTTTTCAAAGTGTCGGCTTTAGAAATTAGTTCTGCATCTCCTGACTCATAAGCTTTCTTAAAAAGTTCATCGGCTTGTCTTTCTCTTGCCTCAATAGCTCTTTCTTCTGCGGTAATAACACTTTCGTTAAGGGTTGCTGCCTGACTTTCTAAATCTTTTATCCTTTGGTCTTTTTGTTTTGCTAAATTTTCATATTGTTCTGCTCTTGCTTCAGCATCTCTTGCTCTTGCATTTAGCTTGTTAATTCTTTTAGAGACACCTCTTGTATATTCGTCAAGCTCATCATCTGAAGCTACTGTTTCTTGAGCAGGCTGTGTATCTTGTGATACCTCCTCATCAATAACCTCTATTTGTATCTCTTCTTCTTTTTCTACTTGCTGTTCGACTTCGTTCATTTATAAGCTCACTATATCATCAGGGTTAAGAATTGTTGCTATGATTTCATCATCATTAATAATTCTAACTTCTGCACCATCTTCTAATTTAAATCTTGCTCCTGAGTATCTACCAATCAAAACCCATTGACCTTCTTCACACCAAGGAGCTCCATATTTTTCCTCATCCGAATAACATAGTGGTCCTTTCTTAACAACATAAGCAACGACAGTAGCTAGACTTTCTCTATCTACAGTTTCTTTGGTCATTATGATGCCACCTTTTGATTTTCCTTTACCACGATAGGGTAATACCAAAATTTTCCAGCCAGTCGGAGTAGGCATTCTTTCAACAAGAGAAGCGTCTAGCTTTTCTGGGTCTAAAACAACTTCTTTAGGCTCAACATAAGCAGATTGAATTATGTTATTTTCTAATTCTTTTTTTTCTACTGGTTCAGTCATCTTGTTTAAAGTAATTTTTTATAAAATCTTGCATATTATAAAGTGCTTCTAGCTTACCTTGCAAGAACTTATAGTGTTCCATGTCTTTCAAATTTCCAGACATTAAAGTATCTTGTATGTCGCTTATAGCTCTGTCTATCTCTCTTTGTTGGCTTTCAACAAAGTCAATTACATCTGCCATGTATTATTTTTTTGGTTTTGTTTTCTTTTTTGTGACAGTTTTCTTTTTTGTGACAGTTTTCTTTTTAGGTTTTTTTGGCTCAGCTACAGGCTCTTCATCATTTTCCATGCCTGTTTCTAAACCAGAAATTCTAGCCATTTTCTTTTTTATTCTTAATTCGTTTGCAATTCTTTTTTCTTCTTCAGCAGCTTGTGCTTCAGCTCTTTCAGCAATTTCTTTGAGTCTTTCTTCTTGTTTTTGTTTTTTAAGCTCTGCTTGCCTTTCTTTGATATAGGATGTAGTCATTATTGCCTCGTTTTAACCTCTAATTCTGTTAGTTTTAAATCAGCTTGCTGTCTCATTCTATCTATAGCTAATTGCAGTTTATCATCTGCTATAGCTTTTTGTACATCAATTCTCTGTTGTTGCAATCCAGCTTCTATCATTTTGTTTTCTCTAGCCTGTTCTTGTTTTTCCTCAAACTGGTCTTGTTCCATATCAAGCTCTTTATCTCTAAGCTCTAATTCTTTTTGCCTTATTTCAACTAATGGGTCTCCAGATGGCATTTGTATAGATGATAAGAACTGTTCTGTTAAAGAAGCCATAATCGGTGAGCTAATCTGGTCAAGCATCATTTGTATTTGTTGTGTCAATGCTTTGGCTTCTTCAGGCGGTGCTTGAGTAATTTGTGCTTGCATCATTTCTATTTGTTGCATAGCTTCTGCTGGCATTTGTTGTTCTGCAAGTTGTGCTGATAAAAACTGTAAGTGTTGCATTACATGAGAAACAATCAAGGATTGTAACTGTTCGTTTTCTTGTACTGTTTTCAGCAAAAATAAACTTTGGTGAGCTGCTACATGTGCTTCATGATTTTGCTCAGGAAAAGCTTGTGCTGGTTGTCCAAGAAGTAAATTACTATTTTCAATACCTGCATCAATAGGCATAGGAGTAGTATCTGGTGGAGGTTGTAACAAACTTTCTATGTTGTCTACGCCTAGTGCTGCGTACATTCTTCTGTACGCCTCATAAATACCAACAGGTCCATGAACATCTGGATTAGCTGTAACCATCTGTAACAGCTCTTGAGCCATTGTAATTCTTTGACTTTGTGAAAAGATGTTTGGGTCTGATATAGGAACTATGTCTACTCTCTCATCAAAGTCTGACAATTTAATTTGTCTTGGTCCTGAGCCTGTCTCAAAGTCATACTCTGGTGGTAGATAGTCTGCAAAAACATCAGCTAATAAATTAAATTCTAGTCTTTGTGAATAATGCAATCTTTTATGAATTGCAGACATTACTTTTGTACCTCTTTCTAGCAATGCTACTGTTGTACCAACTGGCATGGCTTGGTTCATGTCTCCAACATTCATATCTGCAATAGCTGCAAATCTTTTACCTGAGTCTACTAATAAGCCAAGTAATTGCATTAAAACACTGCTTGGCTCTTTTATTGGCAGTGGTATTAAGTTTTCTCTAAGATTGCCACCTGTGGTATCAATGTCTCTAAATTCACCGGGCTGTAAAGGCTCTGCCTCATCCCTAATTCTCATGCCTCTTGCTTTAAAACCTGCTGGTAGATTAGCAAGTGTTCCTGCATCTATAAGCTGTCTAAGAATTGATGTCGAAGCTTTAGATAAACCACCAATCATGTGTGACAAACCTAAACCATAAAAGCCAAGACCCGGTAAAAATTTATATTGAACAAAAAAATTAATTTTGTTTTTAAGTGGGTCTTCAGGCTGAAAGTTTCTTCTGATTGACAAAACTTTACCTGCGTCTCTATCAATAGTAACTATGTATGGTAGTTTTAATCCTGTTGGCTCTCCATCTGCACCGACATCTTCAAAGCCCTCTAAATCTAAAATTGTATGAACTTCGTATATAGTTCTACTTCTGTCTTCTGCGTAACTTGGTTCTATACCTTGTATTTCATCTATTTCTTTTTGTACATCATCTTCTTCACCATATATATCATCTGGTAAATCTATGTTCGAATAAAAACCAGTTAGCTGTTGTTTTTTTATTTCGTTTTTTGACATGCTAATAGCATGTGTAATTCTTTCTGCACTTGATATATCAGCAGACTCATAAGGAACGATTAAATCTTCTGGGGGTATAAATTTTGATACAGCTCTATTTAACACAAAATCAAAATATACTTTTTTGAATGCAGAGCCTGCTAAAGGTAAATAAAATAAAAGTTGGTCAAGCTCTGGGTCATATTCTTTCATTACATTCATAATGTAATAATTCATAAACTCTCTTACCCTATCTGCTTGTGACTCTGTATCAGCATTTCTTACGCCAAGTATCTGTGTCTTTACAGGTCCTTTTGCAGGTAACAACTCTTTGTAAGCTTGAGCTTGGAATTGAGTTACAGCCTCAGCTAAAATTGGATGTATTACGCCAGAGCTGCCTTCGAATGGTTGTGACCTTGCTTCATCAAATTTCATGCCAAGGTATTTCAAGCCATCTGTGTAAGTCTCTTCCCAGTCTTTTCTTGACTCTAAATCGCTTTTAATACTGCCAATTAAATCTTGTGCCAGTTTATTTAAAGTATCTGCGTTTAAAAAATCAGCAAGGTTTGCATTGAAATCTGTTTCTAAAACTTCTTCTTGTTCAAGCATTTCTTCATCAGTAAGCAAGCCTTCTTCTGTAACCAAAATTTCAGCAGCTTCTCTTATGAGCTCGCCTCTTGGTTTTTCTACTTCTACCTCAGTTATGCTTCCAGACTCATTAATATCTAAATCGTCTTCTGTGCCTAATTTTTTATCAACCATTAGTGTAAAACCCTATCTTCATCAATGCCTAGATAAGCCATGATAAGCTCCATAACATCTTCGTCAATCTCTTTGCCTTCAGCAACTACCTCTCCATCAACCTCTAAGCCAAGTTCTTTTGCAACCTTTTCTGCTTCCTCAATGTTTTCACAATCAATGTCAGGTCCTGTGAATTTTTCACCGCCTAGAGTAATCGAGGTTACAAACTTAGCCATTTTAATAGTATATCATTCTATTTTTTCTTAATCCTTGCATTTCTTCCTGATAGTCTTCATGCAAAGAAACAAAGCCACCTTGCCTAAATCTCATCAATGCCATGGTAGCACTATCGCAATAGTCATCATGGTCACCAAATGGAAACGAAGCCATTTCTTCAATAACATCTTCTGCAAATTTTTCATCAGGAGCCCAGACCATGCCTGACTCAAATATAGGAGCTACACTGTTCATTCTTGCAATTTTATCTTGTCCTTTACTAGGAGAGTAAGCAGTAACAGGTATGCCCATTCTTCTTAGCTCTTGTGTAAGTGGCGTGCCTGATGCTTTTGCTTCAATCAAAACGCAATCAGGTTCCCAATATTTATATTCTTCGTAGGCTTCTTTTTTAAGTTCAGGAAAATCAACTCTAAATCTTTTTGCGTCTAAAAGAATTATATTTTGTGAGCCATCTTCTTCGCTTTCAAAAACAGCCCAAGTCGTTATGGCACTGTAGTCTGCGGTTTCTTTTTTAGAAAAAGCTGTATCGTAACTTTGTATAACATAACTATATGGTGGAACTTTTTCTTCATGCCATGTATTCCACCATTCTCTTTTGACGATACTGCCTTCTTCAGCTGTAGGATTTTGCATCCATTGAGAGTTCCATTTGCTTACAGGTAAAGAAGCTTTTACACCTAGTAACTCTTCTTTTTTCCAAAACTCACCCCATAAAGGATTTTCAGTTTCAGGCATTAGGGCAGGAAACTCTACTATCTCCCATTGGTCAGCATTCTCTTCACCTTGTTTTTTCAAAAGTTTGCCAACCAAGTCTTTTGTGCTCCATCTAGTCATAACTATAATAATCGTGCCACCCGGCTGTAATCTTTGTCTTGGACCAGACGTATACCATTCATAAGCAGACTCTAAAGCTTTAGGTGATAAAGCGTCTTGCTCAGAGTGTGGGTCATCAATTATTAACAAATCCGCACCACGACCTGTGATTGCACCGCCAACACCAGCATAGAAAGCTTCACCTTCTTGGTTTGTTGTCCACCTTCCTGCACTTTTATTATCTGCTTGTAGACTAAGGTTTGGAAAAATAAATTTATAGTCTTCGCTATCAATCAAGTTTCTTACTTTTCTACCAAACCTTACAGCTAATTCTGCTGTGTGCGTACACTGTATTATCTTTAGGCTACCATTTAATCCCATCAACCAAGCTGGTAAAAAAGTAGAAGCAAACTCTGATTTAGAGTGTCTTGGTGGCAGACAGACAATTAATCTCTTAAGCTTTCCTTGTGCAATTCTATTAAATTTTTCTGCAATAATTTTGTGATGTTTGCCTTGTATAAAAGCATCACCCCACATGTGTTTTACAAACTTCAGAAAATCTTTTTGACAACCATCTTGTTTGTCTATTTGTTCATATCTGGAAAGCAGAGTAATAGCTTCTTCTTTTTCTGCTGGAGATAGAATGTCAAAGTCTTTGTAAGAAATATCTTTCATTTTTACTTCGAGCTAGGAAGGTGATAGTGACAGCTTAATCTCCCTAGCTCTAGTCATATTCTGACCAGAACTATTATAAATCATTTAGTACCACTTTTTACCTTCAAACAATAAAGCCTCTGCCTCTCTTCTGTTTACTAAACCTTGTAAAACCTGTCCTGCTGATTTATTCCATCTTTTAATTTCTCTTGGTACATCATCAAATCTTTCTTGATTTAAGACTGTCAGTAAGGTTGATGATTTTAAATTTGTCGGTCCTAGATTGTAGACCCAACTACACAAAGCATCGAACTGACTTTGATTGAGTTCTACATCTACAAAATGATTTATGTAACCTTCATACTCTGGCATCTCTTCTTTAAGCCATTCATCCGCTTGCTCTTGAGTGCAGGTATCACCTTCTTTAACTTTTTTTGTTCTGCCATAGCCTATTGTCCATACACCAGCTGGACAAAGATAAGCTTCTAATTCACAGCCCTCAAATTTTTTTATAAGAGCTATACCTTCTTCCGATATATTCATATTATTGTTCATTGGTTGTAACTTTTCTGTAGTAAACCACTACTTCTTTAAGTTCGTTTATGTATCTTTTTAATTCTTGCATGTTGTATGACATAAGCTCATAGTCTGGTATAGACATAGCAACAAACACTATTCTACCTTGTTCTTTTTCAACTCTTGATAAAAAATCGTCTACATTGTTTTTAGATACTACAAACCAAAAAGGTTCTTTCAAGTCTATTTCTCTAGGCAATATAGGTTGAGCTATCGTCCTTTCAATAGGCTTGCTAATTACTTCTACTTCTTTAGGAATTAGGGAGCAGTTGTAGACCATCATCAAGATTATCAATAATCCTGCTGTCTTCTTCAATGCTATCAAAAACTTCTTTTGTGCCATTGTTTATCCTCTTTTCTATCAAAGCAGGCTTAGCTTCTGCCAACTTGCTTAGGTTATGTCTTTTAAAAATATCAAGATACTTATTCATTTCAGTTTGAATTTTTTGATTTTTTGATTGTAGTTCTAATAGACCTTTGGTTTGTAGCTGAAAATCTTTTTGCAAAGTGTCAATCGTAAGTTTTTGTTCTTGGTCTCTTAATTCAAAAGCCTTGTTCAAAGATGCTAAAGATGAGTTTTGCCAATACAGAAAAGCACACAAGGATAACAAAACAAATATTACGCCTAACAAAATTTTACTCATGCAAAGACTTTAACACAATTTTGTAAAACTTAATAAATTTACTTGCCTATAGTGTGTACAAATGTATAATTGTAATCAATATAAATTTCCTCCATAAATTTATAGTTATAATTAGTCAAAAGGGCAGAGAAATTAATCTTTCTTTGCCCTTTCTGCTAATTCTTCCATTGTTTTGTTTTTTCTGTTGTCTGCGTTTTCTTCTTCTTTTAGCTCTCTTAATTCAATTACAGTATCTAATTTTTGTTGTAATCTAATTAAATCATTGTCGAGCATCCTTATCCTATCAACTAGCTTTATAAGCGTTGTATGTGCTTCAGATAGCCTTTTTTTTATCTTAAACGTAATAAACTGCCAAATAAAATAAAGCATGTATATCAAGCCTACTGTGGCTACAATAGGAAATCCATATTCTGCTATTAAATCAATGTATGCTGTCACTAATCTCTTCTTGCGTCTTCTTTACCATCTGCTCTTGATATTCTGTCTAGGTCAGGTCTAATGCCTAGAACCGAACACATTGTAGCGTCTATTCTTATTATGTCGTGGTTCATTGTTTTTACTCTATTGTCTAAAGCGTCAATGATATTGTACAAACCATTTATTTGACCAATTACACTATCAAGTAAATATTTGATTGTAAGAAAAATAAAAAAACCACTTACTAAAGTGATTGCAATAGGAAAGCCTACTTCTGAAATTAAAATAAAAACTTCTTTCATTTATCTTTTTTTCCTGTGCCTGCGTATAATCCAAACCAAGCAGCACCTGCACCAACCACTATTGAAACTAAACCACTTTGTTCTAAAGTTGGGCTTTCTAAAGCCATAAACCACATGGTAACTTTGTAAAGCAAAAATATGTACACACTAATAAAAACCCTTGGAAATATACGCCAAGCATCTATAGCTTTTGCTAAATCTATGAAAGCTTGATATTTGTTTGGTAAATTTTCTGCTTGCTTTGCATCAAGCTCTAATTCTAGTTTTAGGGTTTTTTTGTCTTCATCGTTGATAGTAATTTTTTCTTCCATGACTGCTCCATGTCTAAATCACTATCTGTTAAGCTATTTTATCAAAATTCTAAGTAAAGGTTAATGTCACAGTACCAGTATGAGGCATGGCTCCAACATATGTGTTGTTGCTACCTGTATTGCTCCAATCTCCTGCTGGAGAAGTCGAAGGATAAAGTACAAGGTGAGTATAGGTTTCATATCCTTGGGGAGAGTATGCACTAGGACTTGAACCATATTCAGGGAAAACCCACATTGCAAGGTAAGCATCAGTTACTCTGCCGGCATACGACCCTTGAGGAGAAGAACTACTTGCTGCTGCACTAGCAGTCACTCGACCTGTAACGCCATAAGTTGGGTTTCCCGGAGCTGTGCCTGCGGTGCAATTATCTAAAGCAACGTGATAAGAACCTGCTGCGGTTGCTGCTGTTGGTGAGCCTGAAGCTCCTCCAAAGTACATAAAAGATGAACCATGGTCTCGATAAGTTGCTGGTGGACTTGCATGGTTGGGTACAGACTTTGAATATTTTTCCAATATTTTAAATTGTTGTAATCCACCGAATTGACTAACATAACCAGACTCTGTAAAAATTCCACTTATGTACACAGTTGTTCCTCCATTTAATCTTATGGAGTGACCATAATCAGAATTATCAACTAAAGAACCAAATGCAACAGGTCCAGAGCCAGCAACAATGGTACGAGACTCTGTAATAGGAGGTGCATCACTCCAGCCTTGAAAAGTTTTTGAATAATTAAATTGATATTGAGAGCCGGGGAAAGCGGTTAATGTATATGAACAAAGACTGCAATTAATAGTTATAGTGTCCTTATGCCAAAAGGTGCCATAGTAATCAGCAAGACTACTATCTGCACTCGAAGATTTATATGCTAATTGTTTAATATCAGTATCATTCAAAGAACATTCTGTGCCAGAAGTACCGCCAACTTCGGTGTGTAAATCATTTAAAGATATTGTTCCTGAAAGAGCTAATTGACCCATTTAACTTCCTTGTAATTTTTCTAATTTTGCATCTAATTCTTTTATAGACTCAATAAGTAAGGGTACAAGCCTACTGTAATCAACAGTAAGAAAATTTTCTCCTGTTCTTGAAGTAATTTGATTGTCACGAATTTCCCAATCAAAAGGAGCAAGATTAGTGACCTCTGGTACGACTTTTTCAACGCTTTGTGCTGATACACCGATTTGTTGGGTGTCATCGTCAAACCCAAAACGCCTAGCCAATTCGTTTTCTTTATAATAAAAAGTTTCTATTTGTTTTACTTTTTCAGTAGCGTTCTCTATATCACCTGTTTTTTCTTTAAGCCTCTCATCTGAATAATATGCTATTACATTTCCTTTAGCAGCAGTTGTTCCTGTGTGAGTCATATACAAAATTTCAGACTCAGTGCTATCGTAAAAAAGATGACCACCATAGGTGCTTCCTGATTTATATATATTTGAACCTGACCAGCTATTAGATATGTTTGCAAAGCTTGTTGTAGTAGAAGGTCCGAGAAATTTAAGCCTTTCTTCACTTCCACCACTTGTAATCCAAGTATCTTCAGGAAAATTACCAGCATTTAAAGCAGCAGATAGTTGTGTTTGTATCGCAGAAGTCACGCCATTTAAGTATTGAAATTCAGTATTACTGACAGACCCATCTGCTATTTTAGAAGCATCAATAGCAGCATTCGAAGCAACACTTGCGTTTACAACTGCATTAGATGCTAATTCATCTGCTCCAACAGAGTCATTTGCTAAAGAAATCGCACCATTTGATGCTATTGTTGCGTCACCGCTAAGAGCAACAGGTAGAAACTTTGTACCATTAGCCACTAATATATGACCACTTGTGTTTGTGTCCATAGGAAAACCAGCTTTATTCAAGCCTTCAAAACCTTCAAATACAGCAGCTGATGCACCTGCTCCATCTAATACACAAATTTTTGTTTCACCATTTGCAATAGTCAGCGTAGAGCCAGAACCTTGTTTGATAATTATTGATTGTGAGCCTGAAGTAGCGTTTTCAATTATTTGCACCCTTTTCATCGTGTTAGGTGAAATTGTTATTGTGCAAGTAGCATTCAGAGTGCCTGTGTATTTAACATACATAGCTCTAGCTGCGTCTGATGTTCCATCAGCCACAACAGAACTATGAGCTGTAGCATTTGTAGAAATAGCTTCAGTACCATAACCCAAAGCTTCACCAATTAATTGTAGGTTTGTATTAGTAGTTACACCCCAAGTACCAGATTGGTCTCCAGTACCCATCTCATTTAATCTTAAATTATTGGTAAATACACTTGCCATAATTTTTTTCCTCTATTCTATCACGCTACATCTTCAACATCTTCAAAGTTAGGTGATTGTGCTTCTGATATTGTACCAAAAGAACCAGCTTGACTCTCATCTATTGTGCTATATGAAGAACTTTGTGTCTGATTTATTAAATCATAAACTAAAACTACATTAGTGTTTGAGCTCATAGTAAGAGAAATAGTAACTGTGTTTGCATCCGCTGTTGTTGCTAGACTTCCTATTGAGCTGCTTACAGCCAAGCCTGTAACATTAATTCTGTTACTTGACCTTTGTATCGCTGTGCCTTGTGAGGAAGTTATCCCTTGCCCTGAAACAGATGTATTTGCTTTTGCATTTATTACAGGAGAGCTCAAAGAACTATTTAGAGTGAAGCCAGACACAGAAATATTATTTACAGATACTGTGGTTATTGACCCAAGGCTGCTTGTAATTGCTTGACTTGTGCCAGTTATATTTGCATCTGCTTTTACAGTTGAGCTACCTATAGCTGTAGTAGAGCCTTGCCCTGTAAAACTTACATTTGCTTCTGCATCAATTCCTGTAATTTCTACTGAACCTATTATTGCACTCAAAGCTGGTGCTTGAGCTATAGTCGTTCCTTGTGCGGACACCAAGCCATTAGCAGAAGTTATCACTTGTGAGCTCGCTGTAGTGTTGTTTGCACCTGATATAGTTGGCGAACCTAATGCTACAGAGCTGCTTAATCCTGTAATCAAAACATTTGTTGTCGGAGATATTTCTACACTGCTCAGAGAAAAAGTTGCTGCTTGTCCAGTCAAATTTATTTTTGCATCACCAACAAGAGATATTGAGCCTACAGACGAAGTAATAACTAAAGAGCTAAGGGAAACATTTACTGAGGCTAAGTCACCACCTAAAGAGCTAAATGGACTTTCTGCAAACGCTGTTATACCGAACATAATTTACTATTTTACTCTAATTCTTGCCAAATATTCATAGGAGGTAAAAACATACTGCTTTTATATTCAAGTTCAGTGAGTAAAATGTCTCCTACAAAAGAAATTCTATCAGAGCTTGCAATACCTATTTCAATCATGTGCGTTAGATAAGGCGGTACAATAACAAAATCATTAGTAGCAAGAGACAGTCTAAATTCTAAATTATTCATATCTTTTATGACTAAATTATTTTTACCATCGCTTTTTGTGTAAAAAATAAAACTTAAATGTGCATAGCCATGATTATGTGGGTTGTAATGTATCTGATTGCCTTTGGGTATATTTATTGACCAAGACTGTACTAAATACTTTTTGTATTTTTTTGGTAAATAATCATCAAGTAAACGATTGGTTTTTTTTATAGCAAAAGAAAATTTTTGCAATGCGTTAGGTACTTTTTCCTCAGAGCTACCATCATATTGCACAGCAAAAGAATTAAGTTGTGCTCTTTCATCGTCTGTTAAATCTATTGTTGATTGCCATATCATGGAAGTATTTTAAAAGGTACGCCATTATTTTTTACCAATCTAGCTACTAATATCTGTTGTTGAAATGCAGTTCTTTTACCATATTCTTTCCACCAATTGAGTTTCTCTAATTCTTTGTCCATTTGCCTATAGAATTTA